>Ga0070675_100000091_pt1 | contig 52149 bp, 59 predicted proteins | sample KBSM43metaG_FD_65343 | JGI IMG/M metagenome (GOLD analysis project Ga0070675, IMG submission 65343) | Miscanthus rhizosphere microbial communities from Kellogg Biological Station, Michigan, USA - KBS M4-3 metaG | ecosystem: Host-associated > Plants > Roots > Rhizosphere > Soil ... | reverse complement strand
CTTGAGCGAGAGCTGCTGGCCGGCTTTGACTTCGACGGTGTAGCTGGCGACCTGGCCGGGGGTCGTGATCGAGACCGCCTGGGTGGCGCCTTCTTTGGTCGGGGTGATCGAGCCGGAGACGTCTTCGAAGGGATAGGTGCTGACTTTGACGGTCCCAGTGTTTTCCCCCGTCCCCTGCACCTTCAGGGTGTAGGTGCCGGTTTCCGGCAGCGTGACCGGGCCGAGCAGCGCACTGCCCGAACTGGTGAAGTTGGGGGATCCCCCGAGTTCCTCGCCAGCGGGCGTGAAGAGACGAATTTCTCCCGAGAACCCAGCTTCGGAGGCCAGCAGAGTCAGCTTCTGCCCTTTGGTGCCGTCTACGAGGGTAAGGGCCATCTTGCTCGCCGCTTTCACTTCCGCGGTGAACGAGTTACCCAGTGCCACGCGCCCCGTCGTGCTCACAGTCGAAGGCGCCGCGCTGTTTGGGGGAACGAAGAGATCGGGTCCGGAGACAGATCCCTGTTCGGTCGTCAGCGCGACGCTGCCGCCGAGTCTCGCTGAGGGCACCAGAATGTTCAGCGAGGTCGAGGACGCCGCGATGACCTGGGCCTGGGCGCCGTTAATCGTCACCACGTTGCTGTAGGAGCCGGCTTCGAAGTTTGAGCCGCTAATCGTGACTTCTTCGCCGGGTGCGGCGACAGATGGGGAAATCGAGTTGATCTGTGGCGTCGAGGATCCCGCGACCGTAAAACTCTGTGGACTCGAGACCGGCCCTTCGCTTCCCGTGGCGACGGTGACCGTCCCCGAGGTTGCTCCGGGGGGAACTTTGACCGTGAGCGCGGTCAGAGTCGCGGCGATGACACTTGCCCCGGTGCCGTTGAATTTGACCGTATTGGTCCCGGGGGTCGTCGAGAACCCGGTGCCTTCGATCGTCACCGTGTCGCCGATCTGGGCGCTGCTCGGGGAAAGCCCGACGACCGAAAGCTCCGAGGATTCGTGCCGGACGATCGAGAGCAAGTTGCCATCTGAATCCCAGCCGTAGACGGCGGTGCTGCCTTCGGGGTCGATGGCCGCCTTGAGGCGGCCGTCAGGATCGTGGAGGAAGCGGAAGGCGTTGCTAGGAGGCGATGAGGATGCGGGCACCGGCGCAAGCAGGCCTAGGCACGACATGCCGGCTAGCGCGAGGACGAGGACGTGGCCCTTGAGCGAGCAGGCACTCCACCTTATGTTCTTCATCGAATTCCCTTGCCGTGGGTTCGGAGGCGCCTCCCAGCGGCTCCCAGATTCGGAGCATCGTTAAGGAGAAAGGCTCTGAGTTTAATGCCGAATATTTAGGTGGTTGGGAATTTTTTGATAAAGCGGATCGAAGTGCCGCTTGTCAGGAGCCGCTGATCGCCATCTCGGCGATCAGCAGCGGCGGCGTGCTGACGGACCCCCCGAAAGGGACCCAGCGGGGCTCGGCGCCGGCCGCGCTGACGGCTCCCAGCATCGCCGCGAGCTCGCCGGCGATCGTGAACTCCCGCACCGGCTCGGCGAGGGCTCCGTCGCGGATGATCCGGCCCGAGGCGCCGACCGAGAAGACGCCGGTGACGGGGTTGACGCCGGAGTGGAGGCCGGCGACGTCGGTGACGTAGACGCCGTCGCCCGCCTGGGCCAGCAGGCCCTCGAGGGAGAGCTCCCCGGCGCCGACCATCAGGTTCGAGGTCGAGACCGAGGGCAGGGAGCGGTAGCCCTGGCGCGAGGCCGATCCGGTCGAGGAGACGCCCTCGCGGTTGGCGGTGTAGGTGTCGAAGAGGTAGGAGCGGAGCCTGCCGCCCTCGATCAGGGCGGTGCGGCGGCGGGGGACACCCTCGGCGTCGAAGGGGGCCGAGGCGGGGCCGAGCGGGTCGCGGCCGTCGTCGTGGAGGACGAAGGCGCCGCTCGCCACCTCCTCTTCGAGCCGGCCGGCGAAGGGGGAGCGGCCGCGCTGGACGGCTTTGGCGCTGAGGCCGCCGCCGATCAGGCCGGCGAAGCTGGCGGCGACGGTCTCGTCGAGGACGACCGGGCAGGAGCGGGAGGCCGGCTTGCCGGCCCCGATCATCGCCAACGCTCGTCCTGCGCCTTCGGCCCCGATCGCCTCCGGGTCGAGGCCGCGGGGGCCGCGGGCGAGGCCGAAGCCGAGGCCCGTCTCCCGCGCTCCCCCCTCCCCTTCGGCCAGGGCCGAGAGGTAGGCGTAGGCGCTGGAGGCCTCGTAGAAGCCGGCGACGCCGGTCGAGGAGGCGATCGCCACCTGCTCGTCGGAATCGGCGTAGACGGCGGTCTCGACGGCGACCAGGCGGGGGTCGGACTCGAGCGCGGTGCGCTCCACGGTCAACGCCAGGTCGGCGACGCGGGCGGTCTCCCATTCGGCGATCGAGGGGTCGCCGAGGCCGGGCAGCGCCTCGATCTCGGCCGGCTGCGGCGGCGCCGCGAACTCGTCCTCGTCGGCGACCGCGGCGGCTTCGGCGGCCTTGGCGGCGATCGCCGCCACGCCGGCGTCGGAGAGGTCGGTGCCGTAGGCGTAGCCGACCCGGTGGCCGTCCCAGGCGCGGATGCCGACGCCGGCCTGCGTCGCCGCGGTCAGGCTCTCGACTTCGCCACCGTGGACGCGGACCTGGCGGCCGCCCTCGCGGGAGACGTAGGCCTCGGCGTCGCTGGCACCGGCGCCGGTGGCGGCTTCGACGGCACGCCGCGCGACCGCGCTCAGCTCAGTCATCAAACGCTCCCGCTGCCGCAAAACGCTCCCGCTGTCATCTCTCGGTCCCTCCGACCGTCATCGCCCGCACCCGGACGTGGCCCTGGCCGGTCCCGACCGGGACTTTCTGCCCGCCCTTGCCGCAGATCCCGGTCTTCATGAAGAAGTCGTCTCCGACGGCGTCGATCGCCGCCAGGGCGTCGAGGCAGTTGCCGATCAGGGTGGCGCCGCGGCAGGGGCTGGTCACCTTGCCGTTCTCGATCTGGTAGCCCTCGGAGACGCCGAAGACGAAGTCGCCGGTCGCGGGGTCGACCTGGCCGCCGCCGAAGGAGACCGCGTAAAAGCCGCGCTCGACGTCGGCGATGATCTCCTCCGGCGTGGCATCGCCGGGGGCGATGTAGGTATTGGTCATGCGCGGGATCGGCAGGTGGCGGAAGCTCTCGCGGCGGCCGTTGCCGGTCGACACGGCGGCGTCGCGCTCGGCGGTGAGGCGGTCGTAGAGGTAGGAGGTGAGGCGGCCGTCCTCGATCACCTGCGTCTTCTGCGTCGGCTGGCCCTCGTCGTCGATCGCATCGCTGCCCCATTCGCCCGGGAGGCGGCCGTCGTCAAAGGCGTTCAGGAGCGGCTCGGCCACCCGCTCGCCGAGCTTGCCGACGTAGACGCTGGCACCCTTCTGGATGTGATCGGCCTCCAAGCCGTGGCCGGTCATCTCGTGGAAGAGGACGCCGCCGAAGCCGCCGCCGACAACGACCGGCATCGAGCCCGAGGGCGCCGGGACCGCATCGAGCAGGGTCAGCGCCTTGCGGGCCGCCTGCTCGGCGATCTGGCCGGGGTCGTCTTCGAGCAGCTCGAAGCCGCGGTGGGCGCCGAGGGTCTCCGCGCCGGTCTCGACGGTCCCGTTGCGTTTGGCGACCGTCTGGACGCCGATCCGCACGCGGGTGCGGTCGTCGCCGGTGAAGAGGCCGTCGGAGTTGGCGACGGCGACCTCACGCCGGGCCTCGGCGTAGGAGGCGTTGACCTGGGCGATCTCACCGCCCTTGCCGCGGGCCCGCTCGTCTAGCTCCCGCAGCAGCTCCGCCTTGCGCTCGGCCGGCACCTCTTCGGGGCGGCGCTCGATCGGCAGCGGCGCGACCTCGCGCGCCTGCAGCGGCCGCGGCTCGGCGCGCTCGGCGCGCAGCGCCCCAGCGGCTTCCTCGGCGGCGCGTTCGAGCTCGGCCGGATCGAGGCCGTCGACGTGGGCGAAGTAGGTGGTGTTGCCGTCGACGACGCGGACCCCGGCTCCCTCCTCGGCGCCGGCCTGGACCGACTCGATCCGCCGCTCGTCGATCGCCAGCGTCTGTCCCTGGCGCCGTTCGGCGAAGACCTCGGCGAAGCGGCCGCCGTTGGCGAGCGCCCGCGCCAGCACCCGCTCGGCGACGGCCTGGTCGATCAGCCCGTTCATCCCTTCTGCCTCTTCCCGGCGACCTCGATCAGGCGCCCGGCCGCGACGAACAGCTCGGCGCCGCTGCGCGAGTCCTGGGCATGGTCGGCGCTGCGGCCGTGGGGGTAGTAGAGGCGGGCGAAGGGGCGGCGGGCGACCCGGCGCCGCCGCATGAAGGCGGCCGCCTCGTCGGCGTAGACGGAGACGCGCTCCAGCAGGACCCGGTGCGGCTTGGGCGGGGTCATCCTTCGCCCTTCCGAGATTCGTCCCGCCCTGGCGGGGTGAAGTTCGGAGACGCCAGCTGCCGCAGGGTCGAGCGCATGTCGAAGAGCATCAGGGAGGCGAGGGCGAAGCGGTCGGTCACCGTGACGGCGGCGAGGCCGGCGTTGCGGACCGCGAAGACCTCGCCCTGCTCGGTGGCGACGTGGACCTGCTCGACGGGCGCTCCCTCCGCGTCGTCGGCGACTGCGAAGAGTGCGGCGGTGTCCTCCCTCCAGCGCTCGGGCTCCTCCCCGGTCCCGGCCAAGACCTCACCCTCAGGCCCGAGGATCGCCGCCCCGCGCAGGTCCGGCGACATCTCGGTCAGGAACTCCAGCGCCGCCTTCGCGGACTCACCGGAAGGAGGGGCGGTTGCCGCGGCGTCAGGCATGTCGGCGAAGATACCGACCGTGACCCTCGCCCGAGCCTCCTGGATCATCACGGTCGTCATCTGCGCGATCGCCGCGGTCCTCTTCGCCTTCAGCGGCTACACCGGCTACGCGATCACCCTCGTCGCCGTCGGCCTCGCGGCCGGGGTCAACCTGCTGCCCCCTGCCTGACGTCTGTACAGTGTCTGTACAATCCCTTGGGCATGGCTCCTCCTCCTGAGAACCGAGCCCTCCGCTGGAATCTTCGAGTAGAGGACTCAGAGGACGCCCTCGTCCGCGCCGCGAGCGCTGCTACCGCGATCAGCTACAGCAGCTTCATCCGCAGTGCCGCCGTCGCGGAAGCTCAGCGAGTGCTTGCTGATCGCACGCAGTTCCCACTACCCCCTGCCAAATGGGACGAGTTCACGCAGCTGCTCGAGCGGCCGCCCAGGGTCCCCGACGGTCTTCGTCGCCTCTACGGCAAGCCGAGCGTCTTCGAGTAGCTCGAGTTGGCAATGGGCTATTCGCGGCCGCAGCCGCTGCGAGGCACGCACGACTTTTCCGAATTTGTCTCCGGCGAGGTGTCTCTCGACAGCTGGCTACAGCGCCACGCCCGGCACGCAGAGGCAGCCGGCTCGGCACGGACCTTTGTCTCCATCCACGGAGAGAGAGTGGTTGGCTTCTACTCGCTGACGATCGGGCAGGTTCAACCGAACGACGCCACCGAGCGGCTCCTCAAGGGCCAACCTGCCGGAAGGCCGGTCCCGGTCATCGTGCTTGCCCGCCTGGCCGTAGATCGTGAGCACCAGAGGCGGGGGCTCGGCAGGTCGCTGCTTCAGGACGCGCTGCTTCGCTGCGATCAGGTTGCGGACTCGGTAGGGGTACGAGCTGTTGTTGCCCACGCCCTTCCGGAGGCAACAGGCTTCTATGACCACTTCGGGTTCGAAACGTCGCCGACCGATCCCCTGCACCGGATCCTCCTCCTGAAGGACTTGCGCCGGTTCCTGCGGACCGTCGCAGCCTGATCACCCCGAACGGTAGGGGCCGCTTTCGCGCTCGCGGTAGGAGGTCTCTGGCTCGACGTGGATCAGGACCTCGGCCTGGGGGATCTCGGCCTCGATCGAGTCGCGCATCGTGTGGGCGAGCTCGTGGGCGCGCTCGAGGCTGGTGCCGGAGCGGTACTGGACGTGGAAGTCGATGTGGCGGCGGCTGCCGGCGCGGCGGGCGCGGAGCTTGTGGTAGCCGGCGACCTCGGGGGTGCGGGCGGTGGCGATCGCCCGCTCGATCCGGTCCATCTCGGCGTCCGGGAGGGTTTCGTCGACGAGAACGCCGGAGGAGCGGCGGATGATGCTGATCCCGGCCCAGACGATCGCCCCGGCGACGACGAGGGCGGTGATCGAGTCGAAGGCGGCGGCGCCGGTGATCTGGACCAGAGCGAGGCCGACGAGGACGCCGAGCGAGGTGAGGGCGTCGGTGCGCAGGTGGGCGGCGTCGCCTTCCAGCGCCGGCGAGTCGTGGACCCGCGCCTGGCGGGAGAGGACGCCGGAGACGAAGAGGTTGGCGACGACGGAGAGGCCCATGACCGCGATCCCGATCCCCAGCGATTCGACCTCCGAACCGACGACGAGGCGGTGGGTCGCCTCGTAGACGATGATCGCGGCACCGACCAGGATCAGGATTCCCTCGATCGTCGCCGCCAGGTTCTCGACCTTCTCGTGGCCGTAGGGGTGCTCCTCGTCGGCCGGCTCGTCGGCTTTGCGGACAGAGATGAAGGCGATGACCGAGGCGACGAGGTCGACCAGCGAGTGGATCGCCTCGGTGACGATCGCGATCGAGCCGGTGATCGCGCCGGCGGCCAGCTTCAGGGCGATCAGGATCGCGTTGGAGGCGATCGAGAGCGCGGCGGCGCCGGATTTGCTGCGGATCATGGCGCCGCCCCGGCCTCCAGGCCCAAATGCCGCGCCAGCATCCGCGCCGCCTTGCCGCGGTGGCTGATCGCGTTCTTCTCCGCGGGTGGAAGCTCGGCCATCGTGCGCTGGTCGCTGTGCCCGGTCTCGTCTGGGACGAAGGCCGGGTCGTAACCGAAGCCGCCCCTGCCACGCCCCTCACGCAGGAGGATCCCCTCGCAGCGGGCCTCGAAGACGTACTCGTGCCCCTCCGCTTCGATCAGGGCGATCGCGCAGACGTAGGCGGCGCGGCGCTCGCCGCCGGCGGCGCTGACTTCGCGCAGCAGCTTCTCGAGGTTCGACTCGTCGCTGGCGCCCTCGCCGGCGTAGCGGGCCGAGTAGATGCCTGGGGCGCCGCCGAGGTCGGCGGCCTCGATCCCGGAGTCGTCGGCGATCGCCGCCTCGCCCGTGGCCTCGTGGGCGGCGCGCGCCTTGATCAGCGCGTTGGCCTCGAAGCTGTCCCCGTCCTCGGGCGGCAACGTCACCTCGGCCGGCAGCGGCTTCAGCTCCACCCCCGGCAGCAGCTCCGCCATCTCCCGCACCTTGTGCTGGTTGCGGGTGGAGAGGACGAAGGCCTGCTTCGCGGCCCCTTCGCCAGGGCTCACGAAGCCGCCCGCTCCTGCACCTCCCGCAGGCGGCCGATCCCGAGCTCGGCCAGTCCCAGCAGCTCGTCGAGCGAGGCGCGCGAGAGCGGCGTCCGCTCTGCCGTCGCCTGCACCTCGACTAGGCCGCCGTCGCCGGTCATCACCACGTTGGCGTCGACTTCGGCGTTGGAGTCCTCGCCGTAGTCGAGGTCGCAGAGGGCGCGGCCGTTGACCATGCCGACGCTGACCGCGGCGATCGTGCCGGTCAGCGGCAGCCCGTCGAGCGCCTTCTTGTCGACCAGCTTCTGGAAGGCCTGGCGCAGGGCGACGAAGCCGCCGGTGATCGCCGCGCAGCGGGTGCCGCCGTCGGCTTCGAGCACGTCGCAGTCGACGTAGACGCTGCGTTCGCCCATCGCCCTGAAGTCGACGACGACGCGCAGCGAGCGTCCGATCAGGCGCTGGATCTCGACCCCGCGCCCGTCCTGTTTGCCCTTGGCGATGTCGCGCTGCTTGCGGTCCCCGGTCGAGGCCGGCAGCATCGCGTACTCGGCGGTGACCCAGCCTTTCCCCTTGCCGTTCATCCAGCGCGGCACCTGCTCCTGGATCGAAGCGGTGCAGATGACCCGCGTCCGCCCGATCGAGATCAGCGCCGACCCGTCCGCGCTTTCCACGAACCCCGGATCGATCGTCACCGGCCGGATGTCGGCCGGCGCCCTGTCGTAGCTGCGTGAAGCTGGCATCGCGCGAGTCTCTCATGCGAAGGCAAGAGGAGGCGAGTGGCGCTTTTGTGGACGCAGAGGCCGCAAAAGCGCCATTCCCTTATTTGAACGCGACTTTGTCGACCGCCTCCTTGATCTTGTTGACGATCACGTCGGCGAGCTCGGTTCCCTGCTTGCCGTTGAACCCTTTCATCGCCGCGACCATGCCGACCATCAGCAGCGAGACGAGCAGGATCAGGCCGACGTACTCGACCGTCCCCTGCCCCGCCTCGGCCGCCAGACGCCGGATCTCGTTCACCCGCCGGGTGAAGTGGGCGTGCACGTATCCCATCAGCGCGTAGAACATCGCTTCCTCCTTGGTTCGATTCGGAAGCGCGATGGTCCGAGGCGACGACGCACGGAACAAGACAGAAAAGTGCCGGAATCGGCGCGGAAATGGAAAGGTTCTTCAACCTCGTCGCATTTACCGCAAACCGGGGATTCACGCTCAGGGGATCTTTGACGATTCAAGCGGGGTGAACGTCCACGGGATCATCCCGGCCCGGTGGCTGACGCTGGGGATGCTGCTGCTCAACCTCGCCGTCTGGCTGGACGCCGCCGCCCAGCTGGCGAGCTGACTATCGCTGGATCTCTTCCTGGTCGAGGGCCTTGACCACGGCCTCGGTGCGGGTCCGGGCGTCGAGCTTTTCCATCGCGTTGCGGATGTGGGTGCGGACGGTCTCCGGGGAGAGGACCAAGCGCTTGGCGATCTCCTCGCCAGTCAGCCCCTGGGCCAGCATCGCCAGGATTTCCGACTCGCGCCGGCTCAGAGTCTTCGCCGACCCGTTGCCGTTCCCGTTCGTCCCGTTGGCGGCGAAGCTGCGGTCGAAGTAGCGGCCGCCGCGCCAGACTTCGCGCAGGGCCTCGACGAGGACGTCGAGGCCGGCCGGCTTCGCGACCAGCCCGCGGGCGCCGCTGCGGTAGGCCGCCTCCAGCAGGTCAGGGTCTGTGAGGCCGGTGTAGATGAGGAACTTCGGGCAGGGCGGGCGGTCGTTGAGCCGTCGCACCAGCTCGGTCCCGCGCTCGTCCGGGAGGTCGACGCCGACGACGGCGACGTCGGGCTGCCGCTTCTCGATCACCTCCTCGCCCCGCGCCGCGGTGGTGGCGCAGCCGCGCACCTCGAAGCCGCGCCGCTCCAGCAGGACCGCAAGGCCGTCCCGCAACGCCTCGTGCTGCTCCACCAGCACCAATGAAGGGCTCCCGCTCGCCTCCATCTCCTCCTCCTACCCAGGGGCCGAATGGACTGCGAACGATCAAATACCCACCGTCCATTTGTGGGAAACGCGGGGTTTACCGAAAGGCCTGGATCCCGGTCACGGCGCCGCCGATGACCAGCGCGTGGACGTCGGCGGTGCCCTCATAGGTGACCACCGACTCGAGGTTGTTCATGTGGCGGATCACCGGATACTCGAGGGTGACGCCGTTGGCGCCGAGCACCTGGCGCGCACTCCGCGCCACCTCCAGCGCCCCGTTGACATTGCCGAGCTTGCCGAGGCTGACGTGCTCGGGCCGCAGGGTCCCGGCGTCCTTCATCCGCCCAAGATGCACCGCCACCAGCGTCGCCCGGTTCACCTCCAGGACCATCTCCGCCAGCTTCTGCTGCTGGATCTGGAAGGAGGCGATCGGCCGGTCGAACTGGGTCCGCTCCAGTGCGTACGCGAGCGCCGCTTCGTAGCAGGCGCGCCCCGCCCCGGCGGCGCCCCAGACGATCCCGTAGCGCGCCTCGTTTAGGCAGGAGAGCGGCCCTTTCAGCGAGCCCACCTCCGGCAGCACCGCGTCAGCCGGCAGGCGGACGTCGTCCAGCAGCAGCTCGGAGGTGATCGAGGCCCGCAGCGAGAGCTTGCGGTGGATGTCCTGGGTGGTGAAGCCCTTCGTCCCTTTCGGGACGAGGAAGCCGCGCACGCCCTCGTCGGTCTGCGCCCAGACCACCGCCACCTCAGAGGCCGAGCCGTTGGTGATCCACATCTTCTGCCCGTGCAGGATCCAGTCGGAGCCGTCGCGGCGGGCGCGGGTCCGCATCGAGCCGGGGTCGGAGCCGGCGTCGGGCTCGGTCAGCCCGAAGCAGCCGATCGCCTCACCTGAGGCCATCCTGGGCAACCACGCTTGCTTCTGCTCCTCCGAGCCCCAGCGCCAGATCGCGTACATCGCCAGCGACCCCTGTACGGAGACGAGGCTGCGAATGCCGCTGTCGCCGGCCTCCAGCTCCATGCAGGCGAGCCCGTAGGCGGTCGCCGAGGCGCCGGCGCAGCCGTACCCCTCCAGGTGCATCCCCAGCACCCCGAGCTTGCCGAGCGCCGGCGCCAGCTCGCCGACCGGCACCGTCGCCGCCTCGAACCACTCCCCCACGTTCGGCACGACCTCGTTGCGGACGAAGGCGCGGACGGTGTCGCGGATGTCGCGCTCCTCGTCGGAGAGGAGGGCGTCAAGCGCGAGGTAGTCCTCGGGGCGGATCGGCGGCGCGGCGGTGGTGGATGACATCGGCGACCTCGAATCGGTGGCGGGTTTCTGAGATCGTGACCGAATGGCCGACTCGGCGCTGGGACGACTGCGCATCCTCGACTTCTCCCGCGTCCTCGCCGGCCCGCTGGCGACGATGACGCTGGCCGACCTCGGCGCCGAGGTGACCAAGGTCGAGCGGCCCGGCAGCGGCGACGACACCCGCGCCTGGGGGCCGCCCCACGACTCGGAGGGAAAGGCGACCTACTTCCAGGCGGTCAACCGCAACAAGCACAGCGTGGCGCTCGACCTGCGGGATCCAGAGGACCTGGCGGAGGCGCGGCGGCTGGCGCTGGAGAGCGACGTCCTCGTCGAGAACTTTCGGCCGGGGCTGATGGCGGAGCTTGGCCTCGACCACGAGACCCTCGCCGCCGAGAACCCGCGCCTCGTCTACTGCTCGATCACCGGCTTCGGCGGCAGCGGAGCCGGGGGCGAGCTGCCGGGATACGACCTCCTCGTCCAGGCGCTCGGCGGCCTGATGAGCATCACCGGCGAACCCGAGGGCGAGCCGCTGAAGGTCGGTGTCGCCCTCGTCGACGTGATTGCCGGCCTCTACGCCGCCGTCGGCATTCTCGCCGCGCTCGAGCACCGTCGCGAGAGCGGCGAGGGCCAGCGGGTCGAGGTCGACCTCCTCTCCGCCCTGCTCGCCGCCCTCGTCAACCAGAGCTCCGCCTACACCCAGGCCGGCGTGGTCCCGCAACGGATGGGCAACCGCCACCCCAGCATCGCCCCCTACGAACTGCTGCGCTGCGGCGTAGGTGAGCTCGTCCTCGCAGTCGGCAACGACCGCCAGTTCGCAGACCTCTGCGGGGTACTGGACGAGCCGGGGCTCGCCACAGACGAACGGTTCGCCACCAACTCGCTCCGGGTCGAGAACCGGGACGAGCTGCGGCGAGGGTTGGAGGCGGCACTCGCGAAGAAACCGGCCGCCGAGTGGGTCGACCTGCTGCGGTCGCGCCGCGTCCCCGCCGGCGTCGTCAACGACATCGGCGCCGCCTTCCAGTTCGCGGAACAGATCGGCCTCGCCCCCACCATCGAAATCCCCCGCGACGGAGCCAACCCGGTCCGCCTCCCCCGCAACCCGATCAAGCTTTCGAAGACCCCGGCGAGCTACCGCCTACCGCCGCCGCAGCTGCCCCGCTAGGGGCACCTTTCTACTTGCCGTTAATCGTTTCCACCACGTAGGCAGCGACGTCTTCGATTTCCTTCGTCGAGAGCAATTCGGCGAACGCCGGCATCCCGCCGCCCCCTTCGGTCACCTGTTCGATCGCTCCGTTCAGCGTCTTCGCTTTCGGCTGCGTGGTCAGGTCCGGCCCGCCGTTGCCGCCGTGACCGCTGGCGCCGTGGCAGACCGAGCAATTTTCCGAGAAGACGAGCTTGCCGGCCATCGCGTTGCCGCCCGCCGATTCCTGTTCGACGTTTTCCTTGCCTTCCTTGCCGCCGCCGGCCGCTTCGGATGGCGAGCCTTCGGATTCCTCGACTTCGGGCTGCGGCGTTTCCTCGCCGGCGTGCTGGCCCTGTTCGGCTTTGCCGCCGCCTTCGACCTCTTCCATTTCGCCTTCGAGCGAGAAGAGCCAGAGGTTGTCGCCGTGGGCGCTAGCCGCCAGCGAGTTGCCGCCGGCGTAGAAGGCGACGTACTCCTTGCCTTCCCATTCGAAGACCGCGGGCGTGGTGTTGGCGCCGGCGCCGGTCTGGAAGGACCACAGTTCGTCGCCGGACCCGGCGTCGAGCGCGGTCAGCTCGCCGTTGCTGCGGCCGACGAAGACGAGGTTGCCGGCGGTCGTCGTCGTCCCCGAGTAACAGGATTCGCCCTCGAGTTCGTGCTGCCAGTCGATCTCGCCCGTCTCCACGTTCTGGGCGGTGATGCTGCCGTCGTAGGTGCCGAAGCCGGTGAGGCTGAGGACGCTGGAGAGGTAGACGTTGCCGCGGGCGAGCTTTTCGAGCCCGTGGGTGAGGTAGCCGGCATAGCCGCCGATCCCGCAGACGTAGACGTCGCCGGTGTTGCGGTTGTAGCTCGAGGGCGGCCAGTTGGTGCCGCCGGAGGGCCCCGGCGCCAGCACTTTCATGTCGCCGCCGTAGGGGTCGAAGATCTCGCCCTTGCCGACTTCGATGTCTTCGCCCTTGAAGGTGTCTTCGGCCAGCTTCTTGATTTCTTCGTACTGGCCTTCGTTGACTTCCTGGGGGACGAAGGATTCGGTCAGCGGGTAGGGCTGGGTGTCCCAGGTCGCCTGCTGCTGCTTGTTCTGCGGCACCGGTTTCTCGACGATCTTGTGGACCGGCTCGCCGGTTTCCCGGTTCAGCATGTAGAGCCACCCGGTCTTGCCGGGCTGGCTCAGCCCCTTCACCTCTTCGCCGTTCACCTTGGCGTTCCAGAGGACGACCGGGCTCGGCGCGTCGTAGTCCCAGATGTCGTGGTGGACCTCCTGGAAGTGCCACTTGTATTTGCCGGTGGCGGCGTCGAGAGCGACGATCGAGGCGGTGAAGAGGTTTTCGCCGGGGCGACCGCTGCCGTTGAGGTCGGGTGAGGCGTTGCCGGTCGAGAAATAGAGCATGTTCAGTTCGGGGTCGACCGCCGGGGTGTTCCAAACCGGGGCGCCGCCTTCCTTCCAGCCTTTGCCGCCTTCCCAGGTTTCGTGCCCTTCTTCGCCCGGGCCCGGGACCGTCCAGAATTTCCAGTCGACCTTGCCAGTCTTCGCGTCGAGCGCGGTGAGGCGGCCGCGGATCCCGAACTCGCCGCCGGAGACCCCGGAGTAGACGCGGCCGTTGTAGTAGAGCGGCGCCGAGGTGACGGTTTCGCCCTTCTGCCATCTGCCGATCGTCGCCTTCCACCGCACTTCGCCGGTTTTCTGGTCGAGGGCGACGAGGCTGCCGTCAAGCTGTCCGAGGAAGACCTTGCCCTCGCCGAGGGCGACGCCGCGGTTGGTCCAGCCGCAGCAGATCGTGTCGATCTGCGGTGGCATTTTCGCTTCGTAGACCCAGAGCTTCTTGCCGGTCTCGACGTCGACCGCGAAGACGTCGTCGGCACCGGTGACCACGTACATCACGCCCTGGTAGACGATCGGGGTCGCCTCGGCCGAGTATTTGGTCGCCTCGCCGGAGCCGCCCAGGTGGGTCATCCAGACGCCCTTCAGGTCGCCGACGTTGTCGCTGTCGATTTCGTCGAGCGGCGAGTAGCGGGCGTTGGAGAGGGAGCCGCCGTTGGTGAGCCAGTTTTCGTGCGGGTCGGCGGCCAGTTCCTCGGCGGTGAAGGCGGGTGCCGGGGCGATGTCCCCGACCGCTTCCCCGCCGGGCGCGGCGGCTTTGACGGCGACGCTCTCGGTCACCGTCTTCTCGTCCCCGTTGGCGTGGCCGATCAGGTAGCCGACGACGAAGGCGATCACCGCTCCCGCGAGGAGGGCGCCGAGGCCCCCGAGGGCGAGAGCTGCGGCGGGCGGGCGGCGGTCCTTCACGTTGACGCTGCGTCTACCCACTTCCCCGCCCGGCTAATACCCTGCCGCAGGTGCGGGTCCTTGTCGTCACCAACTTCATGCCCGACGCCTCGGCTCCGCAGCGGGGACGCTGGGTCCGCGACCAGGTCGAGGAGTGCCGCCGCCGGGGGATCGAGGTCGACCTCTTCGAGTTCGCTCGCGGCCGCGACGAGTACCTGCCGGCGACGCGGCGGCTGCGCGCGCTGCTGCGGCGGCAGCGCTTCGACCTCGTCCACGCCCACTATGGGCTGGCCGGCTGGGTCGCCCGGCTGGCCGGCGCGAAGCCGCTGGTCGTCACCTTCCACGGCACCGACGTCCGCCACCACCTCGTCGGCCACCTCTCGCGCCGGCTCGCCTGGCGCGTCGACCTCGTCGCCGGCGTCTCCCGGGCGCTGTTCTTCCCCGAGGACGGGAGGCCGGGCCTGCCCGCGGTCCCGGGCTCGGCGGTCCTCCCCTGCGGGCCGGACCTGCGGCGGTTCGAGCCGCAATCGCGGGCGGAGGCGAGGCAGGCGCTCGGCCTTCCCGCTGACGGGCGCTTCCTCTTCTTCCCCGCCAACACGCTGCGGCCGGAGAAGCGTGCCGACCGGGCCACCGAGCTGATGCTCGCTTGCGAAGGCGAGCTGCTCGCCGGAGGATCGATCGAGCCGGAGGAGATGCCGCTGTGGATGAACGCCGCCAATGCGGTGGTCGTCACCTCCGATTACGAGGGCTTCGGGATGGCCGCGATCGAGGCGCTCGCCTGCGACGTGCCCGTCCTCTCCACCCCGGTCGGCATCGCCCCCTACGCGCTCGCGGGCATCGACGGCTGCCTTTGCGCGCCGTTCGACGTCGAGACCTGGGCGCCGGTCGCACGCCGAGCCTTGGAGGCTCCCGACCCCCGCGTCGCCGGCGCCAGCCGCGCCCAGACGCTCTCGGCTTCCGGGATGGCGGAGCGGGTGATCGAGGCCTATGAGGCGGTCCTCGCCGGAGCAGAGATAGATTGAGAAGCGATGAGCGCTGAAGGTGCAGCGAGCGAGGACCTCGAGAGCCGGATCCGCGAGGCGGAGCGGCGCCTGGACGAGGCCGCGACGCTCGCCGCCGAGGCGGAGAAGCGGGCCGAGGCGGAGATCGAAGCGCTGGAAGCCGACCTGCGGCGCGAGCGCGAGGAGAAGGAGCAGGCGCTGGCGGCGGCCGAGGAGCGGCTGGGGGAGATCGAGTCCCAGGTCGAGGCCGCCGAGCAACGGGTCGAGGCAGCGGAGCGGCGGGCCAACACCGCCGAGGAGACGATCGCCGACGAGCTGGCGCGGGCGCGCGAGGGCGCCGCTACCTGGCTGCGGGGTCAGCTGGAGGCGCTGCGCCGGGAGGCGGAGGGCCGATAGCGGCGGTCGGCGAGTTCGACGTCGCCGTCGTCGGCGGCGGCGCCGCCGGTCTCTGGAGCGCGCTGCGAGCGGCCGAGCAGGGCGCCCGCACCTGCCTCGTCTCCCGCACCCCGCTTTCCCAGAGCGCCAGCTACTGGGCCCAGGGCGGGCTGGCGGCGGCGCTCGAACCCGACGACTCCCCCGAGCGTCACGCCGCCGACACGATCGCCGCCGGCCGCGGGCTCTGCCGCAGCTCCGCGGTGCGGGCGCTGGTCGAGGAGGCGCCGGGCGCCGTCCGCGACCTGATCGCCCGTGGCGTCGTCTTCGACCTCGACCACGAGGGGCGGCTGGCGCTGGGGCTCGAGGGCGGCCACGCCCACCGCCGGATCGTCCACGCCGGCGGCAGCCAGACCGGCTACGAGCTGACCTCGAAGCTGGCGAAGTGGGTGGCCGAGGAGGAGGGGGTCGAGGTGATGGAGCGGACCTCGGCGGTGGCGCTGTGGAGCGACGGCGAGCGCTGCCACGGGGTGATCACCGACAGCGGCGCGGTGGCGGCGCCGGCGACGATCCTCGCCACCGGCGGCGCCGCGGCGCTGTGGCGGCGAACGACCAACCCGCGCGGGGCGATCGGAGCCGGCCCGGTGCTGGCCTCGCTTGCTGGTGCCGACCTCGCCGATCTCGAGTTCTGCCAGTTCCACCCAACCGCCCTGGCGCTGCCGGGGACGCCGTACGACGGGGTCCTGATCACCGAGGCGATCCGCGGCGAGGGCGCGAAGCTGCTTGGTGCCGACGGCGAGCGCTTCACCGACGAGCTGGCCCCGCGCGACGCCGTGACGGCGGCGATCCTCGAGCAAATGCGCGTCGAGGGAACCGCGGCGGTGGACCTCGACCTGCGGGAGATCGACCCGGCCCGCTTCCCCAACGTCTTCGCCTCGCTGGCGAGGGCCAGGCTCGACCCGCAGAGCCGCCCCGTCCCCGTCGCCCCAGCCGCCCATTACACGATGGGCGGGATCGCGGTCGACGTCGACGGCCGCTCCTCGCTGCCCGGCCTCTACGCCGTCGGCGAGTGCTCCTGCACCGGCCTGCACGGCGCCAACCGCCTCGCTTCCAACTCGCTCAGCGAGTGCTTCGTCTTCGGCGGCCGCGCCGCGACGGCGGCGATCGCCGAGGAGGCTCCGTCGAGCCGGCCCGAGCCGCCGGAATGGCGCTTCGAGGCGCCGAGCGACGAGACCCGCGACGCGGTCTGGCGCTACGCCGGCCCGATGCGCAATCCCGACGACCTAGCGCGGCTGATCTCCAACCCCTATCCGCTCGCCCGCGCGATCGGCGCCAGCGCCCTCGACCGCCGCGAGTCCCGCGGCGGCCACCTGCGCCGCGACTGTCCCGACACGGACCCGGCGCTGGACGGCATCCACGTCGTCGTCCACCCCGACGGATCCGTCACGGACGAAGAGTGGCACTGACGATAGGCATCTGTCCCCGCATACCGGGGACAACTCGGTTCACACTTTCTCCATGCTTCTAGGGGTCGACGTCGGCGGCACCTTCACCGACGCGGTCCTGCTCGACGGCGGCGACGTCCACACCGCCAAGGTGCCGACGACGCCGCGGGAGGAGTCGGCTGGGGTGATGCGGGCGGTGGAGGCAGTACTGCGGCGGACGGGTGCCGCGCCGACCGACGTCGAGGTCTTCGCCCACGGGATGACGGTCGGCACCAACGCCCTGCTCGAGGAGCGGGGGGCGGCGACGGCGTTGATCGCCACCCGCGGCTTCGCCGACCTGCTGGAGATCGGCCGCCAAGACAGGCCGCACCTCTACCGCCTCTGCGCCCCGAAGCCGGCGCCGCTGGTTGCGCCGGAGCGGCGCTTCGAGGCGAGCGAGCGGGTCAGCCCGGCGGGGGTGGTCGAGCCGCTCGGCAAGGACGAGCCCGAGCGCCTCGCCGCCGCGGTCGCGGCGAGCGGCGCCGAGGCGGTTGCGATCTGCCTCCTCTTCTCCTATCTCGACCCGACCCACGAGCGGCGGGTTGCCGAGCACCTGCGGGAGCGGCTGCCGGGCCTCCACGTCTCCACCTCGCACGAGGTCCTGCCCCGCTTCCGCGAGTACGAGCGCTGCTCGACGACGGTGATCGACGCCTACCTGAGCCCGCTGCTCGGCCGCTACCTCGGCGTTCTCGGCGATGCCGCGACCAACGCCGGCCTGCCGCAGCCGTTGGTGATGAGCTCCTCCGGCGGCGTCGTCCCCGCCGAAGAGGCGGCGCGGGCCGGCGCCTGGAGCGTCCTCTCCGGGCCGGCCGGCGGCGCCGTCGGCGCCGGACTCCTCGCCGAGCTGAGCGGCGACGGCAACGCCCTCGGCTTCGACATGGGCGGCACCTCCTGTGACGTCTGCGTGGTCGAAGCCGGCGAGGTGCGGCGCACCGACGAGCGCGAGATCGGCGGCCGCCCGATCCAGCTGCCGATGGTCGACGTGCACACGGTCGGCGCCGGGGGCGGCTCGATCGGCTGGCGCGACAGCGGCGGGGCACTGCGGGTGGGGCCGCGGTCGGCCGGCGCCGAGCCCGGGCCCGCCTGCTACGGCCGCGGCGGCACCGAGCCGACGGTCACCGACGCCAACCTCCTGCTCGGCCACCTCGGCGGCGGCTCGGAGCTGGCGGGCGGGGTGGCGCTCGATGCCGAGGCCGCCGAGCGCGCGGTCGGGCAGCTGGCCGGCTCGCTCGGCCTCGACCCGCTCGAGACCGCCGCCGGGATCCTCCGCGTCGCCAACCAGGAGATGGTGCGGGCGCTGCGGGTGGTCACGGTCGAGCGCGGAGTCGACCCGCGCCGCTTCGCGCTGCTGCCCTTCGGCGGTGCCGGGCCGATGCACGCGGCGGCGATCGCCGAAGAGCTGGGGATCCGGACCATCCTCTGCCCCCGCGCCGGCGGCGTCCTCTCCGCCCTCGGCCTCTGCGCCTCTCGGCGCCGCCGCGACACGGTGCGGACGGTGATGCTGAACGCCAGCGAGATGAGCGCCGAGCGCATCGCCGCGACGGTGGGCTCGATGATCGAGGAGCTCGGCAGCGGCCTCGAAGACGCCCAGCCGCAGCTGACCTACAAGCTCCGCTATGCCGGTCAGGCCTTCGAGCTGCCGGTGCCGGGGCCGGCAGCTCCCGACCCGAACGAGCTGGTCGAGGGCTTCGAGCGGGCCCATGAGGAGCGCTACGGCCACCGCGATCCCGAGGGCGAGGTCGTCTTGGTTGATATCGAGCTGGCGCTGGTCGTTCCGGGACCGGCGCCGCGTCCGGTCGCCGCCGGCGCGGGGGCGGCCGAGAGCAGCAGCCGCCGCGTCTTCTTCGACGGCGAGTGGGTCGAGACCCCGGTCCTGCGCGGCGAGCCCGCGGCCGGCAGCGAGGCCGAGGGGCCGGTCGTCTTCGAGCTGCCCGAGGCGACCTTCGTCGTCCCGCCCGGTTGGAGCACCCGCGTCGACGAGCACGGCACCATCGAGGGACGATGGACCCGGTAGCGCTGCAGGTCCTGGTCGGCGGCCTCCGCGCCGCCTGCGACGAGATGGGGGCGACGCTGATCCGCTCCGCCTACTCGGCCAACATCAAGGAGCGGCACGACTGCTCGACCGCGCTCTTCGACCTCGCCGGGGAGCTGGTGATGCAGGCCGAGCACATCCCCGTCCACCTCGGCTCGATGCCCGACGCCGTCGCCGCCGTGCTCGGCGAGGAGCACGAGCCCGGCCGCAGCTGGATCCTCAACGACCCCTACCGCGGCGGCACCCACCTGCCCGACATCACCCTCGTCTCCCCCGTCTTCGCCGGCGGCGAGCTGTTCGGGTTCGCCGCCAGCCGCGCCCACCACGCCGACGTCGGCGGCCCGACCCCGGGCTCGATGCCGGCCTTCTCCCGCACCCTCGAGGAAGAGGGGGTGGTCATCCCCCCGACCGTCTTCGACGAAGAGACGCGGCAGCGGCTCGCCTCCCGGATGCGGATGCCTCGGCAGCGCCTCGCCGATCTGCGCGCGCAGGAGGCTGCGAACCGGGTCGGTATCCAGCGCCTGGAGGAGCTGCGCACACGACTGGGCGAGACGGAGCTGCGCCAGGGGATGGCTGAGATCCTCGCCTACACCGAGCGCCGCACCCGCGCCGCGTTGTCGGATCTGCCCGACGGCACCTACCGGGCCGAGGACGTGCTCGAGGGCGACTGGAACGGCGAGGAGCGCGACCTGCGCCTGCGGCTGGAGGCGACGATCGCCGGCGAGGAGCTGCGCCTCGACTTCGCCGGCAGCGAGGAGCAGGTCGACGGCAACCTCAACTGCCCGCTCTCGGTGACCAAGTCGGCCGCCTTCTTCGCCGTCCGCGCCCTCACCGACCCCGACGGTCCGCCCTCAGCCGGCGCCCACCGCCCGATCGAAGTCCTCGCACCGCCCGGTTCGCTGCTCAACGCCTGCTATCCCGCCGCGGTCGCCGCCGGCAACGTCGAGACCTCGAGCCGGGTCGCCGACCTCGTCCTCGCCGCCCTCTCGCAGGCGCGGCCGGGCCCCGCTCAAGGCCAGGGGACGATGAACAACCTGACGCTGGCGAACGACGAGTTCACCTACTACGAGACGCTTGGCGGAGGCCAGGGGGCGTGCCCCGACGCCGACGGCCCCAGCGCGATACACGTCGCGATGTCCAACACCCTCAACACCCCGACCGAGGCGCTGGAGACGGAGTTCCCGCTGCGGGTCCGCGAGCTGTCGCTGCGTCGGGGGAGCGGCGGCGCCGGCACGCACCGCGGCGGCGATGGCATCGTCCGAGAGCTCGAGGCGCTGGCGCCGATGCGCTTCAGCCTGATCACCGAGCGCCGCCGCCACCGGCCGCGGGGCGCCGGAGAGGGCGAAGACGGGGCCGCCGGGGCCAACCTGCTGAACGGGTCGCCGCTGCCCGGGAAGGCGAGCGGCGAGATGGCTCGCGGAGACCGCCTCCGGCTCGAAACTCCGGGCGGCGGCGGGTGGACTTAGGTCACACTGGGTCCCCATTTCGCAAATTTCGCGGTTTTTTAGTTGAGATTTCGCTGCACTTCTCTAGAATGCGCGCCTCCGGGTGGGCGGAAAAGGCCCTGGAAGGCCAAATTTCAACGCGCCCAGCCCCGACTGCAACTAACGAAACTCGCTGGATCTACTTCAATGCCGATCGCTCTCAAGGAATGGGCTGTAACGGTCCGCGCTCTCGCGGAGGGCGAGCAGCTGCTCACCCTGCGCAAGGGCGGCATCCGCGAGGAGAACAAGCACTTCGAGCTCGAGCACGAGCGCTTCTTCCTCTACCCCACGTTCGACCACCAGCGGAACAACCTGGTCCGCGAATCTCACCACCCGGAGCTGCGCCGCGCGCTCGAGGAGGGTGTCTGGCCCGACGAGGAGCCGCCGCCGAAAGCGCTGCTCCAGGACGGCGGCATCCCCCAGCCCGACCGCGTCCGCCTGCGCGCCTGGGCCGAAGTGGTCGACCACGTCACGATCAACGACCGGCGCTCGCTGGACGCGCTGTCTCCGTACTACATCTGGACCCCGGATTACGCCGAAAAGCGCCTGGCCTGGAAGCGCCGGCACCCGCTGCACGTGCTGCTGCTGCGGGTCCACCGGATCCCGCGCCCGGTCACGGTCCGCGTCCGCGACGAGTACCACGGCTGCCGCTCCTGGGTCGAGATCGACCGCGAACTGCCCTTCGAGGGCACGCCGGTGATGGCCGACGAAGAGTTCGACCGCGCCCGCGAAGAGATACGCGATCGCTGCGGCGCCGCCGAGCCTGCGCTCGTCTGACCAACCTCTCGCCTCGCTAGCCTCGCCTCGATGAGCTGGGTCGAGACCGAGTCCTTAAGTTTCACCGCGCGGCACGACTCCGACGACTCCGCTTTCGCCGAGCGCACGCTCGACCGGCTCGAGGAGCTGCGGCTGCGGCTCGAAGACCGCTTCGAGCGGGTGCCGGACGAGGTGACGATCGTCGTCCACACCAACCCCATCTGGCTGACGGCGGCCCACCCCTTCCTCCCCGCCGCCCGCTGGTCGGCGGCTCCTGCCGGGCGCCGCTACCTCGCGGGCTGGCCGATGTCGACCGAGCTGCACGTCCTCAACGACCCCCACCTGGAACGCCGCGCCGCCGGCGACGACTCCTACGAAGCCCTGCGCGGGACCGCCGAGCGCCTCTACGCGCAGATGACGATCGCCGCAAACAACACCGCCCTCCCCCCCTCCTGGACCCCGCGCCGCTTCGTCCGCTACCTGCGCTGGGCCTGGCTGGTCGAAGGCGGCGCCCAGTACTTCTCGCGCCAGGTCGGCCTCTACCGCGCGGCGACGATCCGCCGCCTGCGTGAGAGCGCCCGCCCCTCCTTCCCGCCCTCGCGCCGCGACGCGGTCATCCTCGGCGGCACGATCTTCGACCTGCTCGAGAACGAACGCGGGCCCGAGGCCTGCGAGCGCCTCGTCGCCAAGCTCCTCCCCCAGGGTCCCGAGGTGCAGCTCGAAGACGCCTTCGATGCCCGCTTCCGCGAGATCGAGGACGCCTGGCGCGACTACCTGCGCGAGATGGTCCGCGGCCCGGTCGCGGTCTGAGGCTCAGAGCACCCGGGCGAGCATCCAGAGGGCGAAGACCAGCGCGAGGAGGCCGAGCGAAACCGCAAACGCCCGCGCGTAGGCGCCGATCAATCCGTAGTTGCGGGGCCGCCTGCCGCCAGCGGCGTCTTCGAGATACCCGGCGTTGACCGGTTCTGGAACCTGGTCCTGTTCCGCCATCGTCGCTTCGACCAGGACCCGCGCCCGCTCGGAGTTCGAATCGTGGACCATCACCCGGCGCGCGCCGCCGCTCGGGTTCATCAACCCGTACCCCAGCTGCGGGCCGCTCGGGGTGACCTGCTCCAGCAAGCTGGGGATTTCGTGCTGCTCGAGCAGAGCCTGGATCATCTTTCCCTGGAACTCGTCCGGGACGAACGCGATCTCGACTAGATCCGCCACGGCGACCTCAGTTGACCTGGGTCAGCAGCCAGAGCAGCAGGAAGCCTCCGACCGCAACGACGATCAGCCAGAAGGCCAGCTGCACCGGCGAGGGGCCGGGGGATTCGCCGCGGGCGAGGCGCCGTTCGTTTTCCAGCTCGGCGACCTCGTCGCGCTCATCCTCGATCATCACGTCGGCGAGCACCTCGCGGGCGCGCTGGGCGTCGTTGCGGTTGACCATCAGGTCGCGCGGTCCGCTGGAGAGGAAGTCGGGGTTGTCGAAGCCGAGGCTGCGCTTCAGCACGCTGGGAATGCCGACCTCGGAGAGCAGGCCCTGCAGCATCTCCCCTTCGACCTCGTTGCGGGCGAAGGCAACCTTGACGAGATCGCCTTCGCCGCCCCCTCCGCCACCGCCGCCCTCGTCGTCGCCGCCGGAGCGACCGCCGCCGCCGTGGGCGCCGCGCGGTTTCTCGCTCGCGGGAGGCTTATGCGACGTCGAGGTCGACATCGGCGATCTTCAGGTCCGCGAGGTCGTAGGCCTTCACGTCCGGCGCCTCTTCGTCCTCGAGCGAGACGATCACGTAGACCTGTTCGGGCCACATCCGCGCCTCGTTGACGTCGGTCTGCGAGGGGTAGGCGGCACTGCGGGTATGCGAGTGGTAGATGCCGATCAGCTCGTCGCCGGCGTCTTCGATCTGCTTCAGCGCGTCGAACTGACCTTGCGGGTCCATCTCGTAGCGGAGCGGGCTGTGGGCGGCGTTCTCGACCCGCACCACGCTCGTCGCCTCGCCGCCGCGGCCGCCGATCATCCCGCAGCACTCGTCCGGCAGGTCCTCGCGCGCGTGCGCGACCATCTCGTCGATCAGGGCCCGGGAGATCTTCACGCGGCGAGGCTAGCGGAAGGTCATTTCCTGCGCCGCGGATCCGGCTGAACCGTGTCCCTGCCCGGGCCGCCGACGAGCACGTCCTTGCCCTTGCCGCCGCAGATCAGGTCCGGGCCGCCGAGGCCGCGCACTTCGTCGGCGCCGCCGAGGGCGACGATCACGTCCCTATGCCCGGTGCCGGTCAGTTTGTCGCGGCCGGCGGTGCCGACGATCGTCGCCTTCCTGCCGAGGCAGTGGAGGCGGCTGGTCCCGCCCTGCAGAGCGACCAGGCCAAAGCTCTTGGTGGCCGCCTCTCCAGATTCGCCGAAGGCGACGATCCGCCCGTTCGACTGGATCCCGACCACGTATTCCGGCGTCCCACCCCCGCCGAAGGGCAGGACGACCTGTTCGCCGCCGTTGAAGGTCCTGTCCCTGCCGCCATCCTGGCGCAGGCGAAACACCGCCATCCGGCTGTTCCAACCGACGCCGACGACACGGCCCTTGGCGTCTATGGCGAGGTCCTTCGGGCTCAGGGGACCGACCCGGTTGAACAACCTCAGGCCGCCGCCGTTCCCGAACGTCGGGTCGGCGGTCCCCTCCGGCGTCAGCTTGAGCAGCTCGCCGATGGTCGAGACAGTGGGAGTCGAACGTTCGATCGAAAGCAGGAGCCCGTCGCCGACCGATGCGGCCGCCTCCACCTTCCCGACCCCGCCATAGGTGGGAATGAAGAGGCTGCCGTCGCCGCCCCAGGCGGAATCCAGCTGACCGCCGCTGCCGATGCGGACGATGGCAATTCCTTCGCCTTCGAGCTGTTCGCCGCTGCTGCCCAGGCAGCACTGCGGCGCGGGCACCGTGATGCTGCCGTCGGCTCCGACGAAGACCCCGATCGGTCGGGTCTCCGTCTCGACCAGCGCGATGATCTCGCCGCCGCTGCCGAACGCCGGGTCGTAGTCGCCGTTGACGAGGAAGCGCGCGACGATCATGCTCCGCAGGGATCCTTCGAGCGATCCCTGGACGGCGACGACGATCTTGCCGTCCGGCTGCACCGCCAGCTTCGGGAAATCGTGCGCTCCTTCGATCGCGTGGTCGCCGGTGAAGGGCAGGACGCCGCCGCTGCCGAAGCTCGGGTCGAGGTGGCCGTCCAGTCCGACCCGGGCAAGCACGAAGCGGCCGTCGCCGTAGGCGGCGACAACCGGCTTCCCGTCGGGCCCGACGGCAAGTTCGAACTCGTGGTTGAAGGCGGCGGTGCTTTCGAGGACCAGCTGCGGTTCGGTGGCGAAGGAGGGATCCAGGCGGCCGTCGGGGGTGTAGCGGGCGACGGTCAGTTCGACCCGGCAGTCGAAGGGCGGATCGCAGGGCGGGTAGTCCGAGTAGAGGACGAAGATTTCGTCGTGGGGCCCGATCGCCATCCGCCCTCCGGCCTCGCGGGGCAGCGACCCCTTCGGTCCCGTCACCTCGGCGATCCCATCGCCGCCGCCAAAGGTGCGGTCGAGGTCGGCGGGAGCCGCAGCGGCCACCGGGGCGCCCAGCGCAGCGGCGCAGGCGAGGGAAACGAGACAGAGGACGAGGCGGCGCATCTGCTTCCTCAACCGTAGGGCCTGCGACTAGTTGCGGCCCCTCGGGGCCCCGCCGCTACCACCAGACGGTGGAGTCGAGGTTCTCGATTTCCTCGATCGGCTTCGTGTAGACGCCGGAGGAGAGGTACTTCCAACCGTCGTCGGGGATCAGGAAGACGACGTTGCCGGAATCGAGCTCGCCGCCGATGCGGTGGGCGATCGCGGCGATCGCACCGGCCGAGACGCCGGCGAAGACCCCCTCCTCCTCGAGCAGCTTCTTGGTCCAGACGATCGCGTCGCGGTTGTCGACCATGATCTTCCGGTCCAGCAGCGAGAGGTCGATGATGGGCGGGATGAAGCCGTCGTCGAGCGAGCGCAGGCCCTGGACCAGCTCCCCCTGTTTGGGCTCGGCGGCGACGATCAGCGTCTCCGGGTTCGCCTCCTTGAGGCGGCGGCCGTTGCCCATCAGGGTGCCGCCGGTGCCGAGGCCGCCGACGAAGGCGGTGACCGCGTCCAGCTCTTCGAGGATCTCGACCGCGGTGCCGTTGTAATGGGCGAGCGGGTTCGCCTCGTTGCCGTACTGGTAGGGCATGTAGAAGCTCGGGTCCTCGGCCATCTCCAGCGCCACCTCGACGGCCCCGTTGGAGCCCTTCGCCCCCTCCGAGTAGACGATCTCCGCCCCGTACATGCGCAGCAACTGCGTCCGCTCCTCGGTGACGTTGTCGGGCATCACCACCTTCAGCGGGTAGCCCTTGCGCCGACAGATCATCGCCAGGGCGATGCCGGTGTTGCCGGAGGTCGGTTCGAGGATCGTGTGCCCCGGTTCGATCGCCCCCTCGGCCTCGGCGGCCTCGATCATCGATTTCGCCACCCGGTCCTTGACCGACCCGGTCGGGTTGTGCCCCTCCAGCTTCGCGTAGATCCGCACGTCCGGCTTCGGCGAGAGCCGCGGCAGCTCGACCAGCGGCGTATTGCCGATCGACTCGACGATATTGCCGAAGCGACCCCCGCAGGGTTTGTTGAGTAGTTGCTCGTGCGTCATCAGCCCGCCCTTACTTCAGAAAGTGTAGCGAGGCTTGCGCTAATTTCCGACTCATGGTCGAACCCGCGCGCCCCATCACCGCTTTCCGTCGATCGGCGGCCCTGCTCTCACTTTCGATCATGTTCTGTGTGGCGCTGGCGGCCCCCTCGGGCGCAGCGGTGCCGACTTCGACCAGCCCTTGCGACCGGGCGGACACGAAGGGAGTGCTTCGCTCCTTCGTCAGCGCCTTCAACGGCGGCTCCTTCGCCAAGCTGGACGCGCTCTTCGCTCCAGAGCCGGCGTTCCAGTGGTAGTCGACCCCTGCGCCGGGCCGGCGCCTGGGCGCCGAGGCGAAGCGGCGGGACACCCTGATTCCCTACTTCCAGCGCCGTCACGCAGCGGGCGACCGGTTCCGCCTCCTCGCCTTCGACTGGAACGGCAGGTCGGCGCACTGGAGCAACTTCGCCTTCGAGATGCGGCGCTCCGAGCCTCGCGGCGGCGGCTGGTTCACCGCCGAGGGAAAGGGTGCGGCCGTCTGCGACGACGGCAGCCCCAGCCTCATGGTCCTAACCTTCGGGGGCCGTCTTCCGCAGTAGCTTTGCCTGCCGCCCTGAGTTAGGGTCGGAGCGGGTTGAAAACTCCTGCAACGGGGAAGTGAACGCTGCCCGGTCATCCACGGGCGCCTGTCCATTTCGAACGGAGGAATTCGATGAGAAACACCCGGTTGACCGCGCTCCTGGCGGTCCTCCTGCTCGCACTGGCCGCCGTTGCGGCGACCGGTTGCGGCGGCGGCAGTGACACCACCGGCACCAGCGGCGGTGGCGGCAGCGCTGAAGGCGGCGGCGAACCGCTTTCCGTCGGCTCCGACATCCCCTATCCCCCGTTCGAGCAGGGGAAACCCGGCAACTACACGGGCTTCGACATCGAACTGATGGAAGCGATCGGGGAAAGGATCGGCCGCACGCCTGAATTCCAGGACACCTCGTTCGAAACGATCTTCCGCGACGTCCAGCAGGGCAAGTTCGACGCGGTGATCTCGGCGGCGACGATCACCGAAGAACGTGAGCAGGCGGTCGACTTCTCCAATCCCTACTACCTCTCCGAACAGGCGGTGCTGGTCAAAGAAGGCAGCGACATCGAATCGCTCGAAGACCTGGAAGGCAAGACCGTGGCCGCCCAGCAGGGCACGACCGGCCTCGAACTCGCCAAGGAAGAACTCGGCGGCAGCGAAATCCGGCCCTACCCGGAAGGCCCTGACGCGGTCAACGCCCTCAAGTCGGGGACCGTCGAAGGCGTGATCATCGACGCGCCTGTCGCCCAGAACGCGGTCGAAAAATCCGGTGGCGTCGAAATCGCCGAAAAAGTCCCGACCGAAGAAACCTACGGAATCGCCGTCGCCCAGGGCGAAACCGAACTGCTCGAAGAAATCAACAAAGGCCTCGAAGAAGTCCTCGCAGACGGGACCTACAAGAAGATCTACGAAAAGTGGTTCAAGCTCGAACCGCCGAAGGCGATCTTCACGGCCACGCACGAAGCGGAATAGCCGGTCGGTCTACGGTCCCCACGAGCGAAAGGGGCGCCCTCGTGGCGCCCCTTTCCCTTTCCGGGGTAGAAGAAGGGGGTAGATCTGCCTTGAGGAGACGGCGATGAGCGAATTCTTCCATCAGTACTTCGACTTCACGATCATGGGGGACCACTTCAGCGAAGTGCTGGAAGGGTTCTTCAAGAACCTCCTCCTGTTTGCGGTCGTGGTCGTCCTCGCCTTGTTCTGGGGGCTGGTTTTGGCTCTCATCCGCCAGCTGCCCGGCAAGAAGTTCGCCCCGCTTCGCTTTCTCACGATCGCCTACATCGACGTCCTCCGCGCGATCCCGATCCTGATCATCCTGCTGCTGATCTCCGGCGGGATTCCCTATCTCGAATTCATCCCGAAAGACATCCGGATCCCCCACTGGTTCGGGCAGCCCGACCCCTTCTGGTACAGCGTTCTCGGTTTGACGATGGTCTACGGCGCATACATGGCGGAGGTCTACCGGGCCGGAATCGAAGCGGTGCCGCAGGGACAAGCCGAGGCGGCCCGCTCGCTGGGCATGAGCTACGGAAAGGCGATGCGCCACGTCGTGGTCCCCCAGGCGGTGACGAAGATCCCGGCGCCGATGCTGAACGAAATGATCTCGCTGCTGAAGGACACCACCCTGGCCAGCGTCGTCGCCCTGGGGGAGTCGGTCCTGGTCAGCCGGGAAATTCTGGCCGAAACGTTCAACAGCTCGGCGGTCGTCCTGGCGGGACTGATGTTCCTGGCGATCACCCTGCCCGCGGCGCGGCTAGTCGACGTTCTGATCAAGCGCAACCAGGGCAAGATCACCCGCGGTGCCCACATCGAGGTGGCGTGAACGTGGCCGAGGCGATGATCCGGCTCGACGGGATCCACAAGCGATTCGGCGATCTCGAGGTCCTCAAAGGAGTCGACATCGACGTCGCCAAAGGGGAAGTGGTCTGCATCCTCGGCCCCAGCGGGTCGGGCAAGAGCACCTTGCTGCGCTGCGTCAACCTGCTCGAGCCGCCGGAGAAAGGCGACATCTACATCGAAGGGCACGACATCTGCAAAGGCCCGGGCTCCGGCACCGGGGAGCAGAGCTGGGAGCTCGACTTCGTCCGCCAGCGGGTCGGGATCGTCTTCCAGCAGTTCAACCTCTTCCCTCACAAGACGGCGCTTGAGAACGTCACCCTCGCCCAGGAACGAGTGCTCGGCCGCTCCAAGCAGGAGGCGCGGGCGAAGGCGACCGAGCTGCTGGAGCGGGTCGGCCTCGGCGACAAGCTGGACCAGTACCCCGAACGCCTCTCCGGCGGCCAGCAGCAGCGGGTCGCGATCGCCCGGGCGCTGGCGATGGACCCGCACGTGATGCTCTTCGACGAGGTCACCAGCGCCCTCGACCCTGAGCTGGTGAAGGAAGTCCTCGACACGATGCGGGAGCTGGCCGAGGAAGGGATGACGATGATCGTCGTCACCCATGAGATCGGCTTTGCCCGGGAGGTCGCCGACCGCGTCGTCTTCATGGACGGCGGCGTGATCGTCGAGCAGGGCCCGCCTTCAGAGGTTCTGGAAAGCCCGAGAGAAGAGCGAACCAAGCAGTTCCTCGGCTTGGTTCTGGACCGGTAATGCGCGCGCCTACAGCGCGCAGCCGCCGGCCATCGCCGGCAGGATGACCACGGTGTCGCCGTCTTTGACCGCGGTCTCGAGACCCTGCAGCACCCGCACGTCCTCGTCGTTGAGGTAGACGTTGACGTAGCGGTTGAGCTCGCCGTCCTCGCCGAAGAGCTGCTCCTGGGTGTCGGGGAACTCGCCGGTCAGCGAGCGCAGAACCTCGCCGACGTCGGAGCCGCTGGCCTCGACCTCGGACTGACCGCCCGTTTTCGGGCGCAGCACCGGGGGAATGCGGACGGTTGCCATGGGGCGGTGATCCTACCTATGAGGCGATCGACTGGCGGTCGCCGCCGGCGCCCGAGCAAAACGCGTCGTAGTCGGGGAACTTGCCCATCTCCGACTCCGGGACCTGCTCGGCGTTCTCGCCGCAGATCGGGCAGTCGGGGTCGCGGCGGACCTTGAGCTCGGTGAAGCTGGTGCCGAGCGCCTCGTAGAGAAGCAGGCGACCGACCAGCGGCTCGCCGGCCCCGAGGATCAGCTTGATCACCTCGTTGGCCTGCAGGGTGCCCATCGTCCCGGCCATCACTCCCAGCACCCCGTTGGCGGAGCAGCTCGGCGCCAGCTCGGCCGGCGGCGGGGTCGGGTAGAGGCAGCGGTAGCAAGGGCCCTCGAAGGGCACGAAGGTCGAGATCTGGCCGTCGAAGCCGAGGATCGAGGCGGAGACGACCGGCTTGCGCAGCCGCACCGAGGCGTCGTTCAGCAGGTACCGGGTGGGGAAGTTGTCGGCGCCATCGACGACGATGTCGTAGTCCTCCATCACCTCGAGGATGTTGCTCGCGTCGAGGCGGCCGTTGTGCTCGACGACCTTGACGTCGGGGTTGAGCTGTTCGATGAAGATCCGCGCCGAGGTGGTCTTCGGCATCCCGATCCGCTCGGTGTTGTGGATCACCTGGCGCTGCAGGTTGGAGGCGTCGACGACGTCATCGTCGACGAGGCCGATCGTGCCGACACCGGCGGCGGCGAGGTAGAGGGCGGTCGGGGCGCCGAGGCCGCCCGCGCCGAGCAGCAGCACCTTCGCGTTCAGCAGCTTCACCTGGCCGTCGACGCCAACCTCGGGCAGCAGCGTGTGGCGCGAGTAACGCTCGCGCTGCTCGGGGGTCATCCCGGAGGGCGAGACGACCGGCAACCCCTGCTCCTGCCACTGCAGGATGCCGCCGCTCATCGAGGCGACGTTCTCGTAGCCGAGCTGCTGCAGCTGCGCGGCGGCGATCGCCGAGCGGTTGCCGGAGCGGCAGTAGAGGATCGTGCGGGCCGATTTGTCGGGCGCCGCGGCGGCGATCTCGTCGGCCAGCAGGCCGGGCGGCACCAGCTTGCCGCCGTCCAGGTGGGCCTCTTGGTACTCGTGGGGCTCGCGCGTATCGATCAGGACGACGCCGCCGCCGTTGATCTCCTCGGCGGCCTCGAAGGGTTCGATCTCCTCGATCGTCTGAACTCGCATCGTGTCGATTGCCATTGAAATCCCCTAATCCGGATCAGCTTTAACTTCAAAAAGTATAGCGAGACCTGCTCGCCCCGTCTTGAGCAAAGCGAAAGCGGCCCCGGGGATCGCCCCGGCGGCCGCTTCCGCTTCCGAGAACCTGTTGCGCTCAGCTGAAGCTGGGGCGCATCTGGCGCAGGCGCCGGACCCGCTCCTCGATCGGCGGGTGGGTCGAGAAGAGGCCGGCGATGCCCTTGCCCGAGAAGGGCTTGACGATGTAGAGGGGCTCGGCCGCCTGGTTGACCTGCATCGGCATCGCCTGCGCACCCTGCTCGAGGCGGAGCAGCGCGCTGGCCAGGGACTCCGGGTTGCCGCAGATTTCGGCGCCGCCGGCGTCGGCGGCGAACTCGCGCTGGCGCGAGATCGAGAGCTGGATGATGCTGGCCGCGATCGGAGCGAGGAGGACCATCGCCAGGCCGCTGACGAGGCTCAGCGGGGAGTTGTCGTCGTTGCCGAACCACATGAACATGTAGGCGATGTAGGTGATCGCGGCGCCGATCGCCGAGGCGACCGACTGGATCAGGATGTCGCGGTTGCGGATGTGGGTGAGCTCGTGCGCGAGGACGCCGCGCAGCTCGTCCTCGGAGAGGAGCCTGGTGATCCCGCGGGTCACCGCCACCGCCGAGTGCTTCGGGTTGCGGCCCGTCGCGAAGGCGTTCGGCTGGTCCTGGGGGATCATGTAGAGGCGCGGCATCGGCAGGTCCGCGCGGGTCGTCAGTTCGCGGACGATCTGGTAGAGCCGCGGCGCTTCCGACTCCTCGATCGGCTTCGCCCGGCTCATCGCCAGCGCCATTTTGTCGCTGAAGAAGTAGGAGAAGAAGTTGATCGCGAGGGCGACGAAGAGGAAGGTGAGCGCGGTGCTCGGGCCGCCGATCGCGGCGCCGATGGCGACGAGCAGGCCGCCCAGAGCCGCCATCAGGATGGTGGTCCGCAGGGTCGCGCCCCAGGTGGATTGCTTGGTGGTGGTCATCGAGTGCTCGCTCCTTCGGAGTCGGGGTGTCCATCAAGTATGCGGCGAGCGGGCGAAAACTCCTATAGGTGGAAACCCCCGTCCCAGCCCGGGCAGACCCCTAGGCTTGGGCGATGACCTTGCTGGTGATCGGGCTGGCGCTCGTGGTCCTGGCGCTGGCGCTCGCCCTGGTGCGGGAGCGGCGGCGGCTGCGGCCGCTCGAGGACCTGGTCGAGGCGATGGAGAAGGTCGACCTTTCCTCCCCCCGCCTCCACCTCCCCTCCTCGATCGACGGCGTCGGCGAGACCGAGGAGGTGGAGCGGATCGAGCTCGCCTTCCTGCGGATGATGCGGCGGCTGGAGGCCGAGCGGCGGCGGGCCGGCTCGGCGGCGCTGCACGCGCAGGAGGAGGAGCGGGCGCGGGTCGCGCGCGACCTCCACGACGAGGTCAACCAGTCGCTGACCGGGCTGTTGCTGCGGCTGGAGGCCGCGCGCGAGTCGGCCCCGCCCGAGCTCGAAGCGGAAATCGCCGAGACCAAAGCGCTCGCCAACCAGGCGATGAACGAGCTCCTCTCCCTCGCCCGCCAGCTGCGCCCGACCGCGCTCGACGATCTCGGCCTGGCGGCGGCGATCGGCGGCCAGGTCGAGCAGCTGGGGCGCGGCGAGATGGAGGCCCACTTCGACGTCGAGGGCGACTACTCCGACCTCGGCGACGACGCCCAGCTGGTCGTCTACCGAGTCGCCCAGGAGGGCCTCTCCAACGCCGCCCGCCACAGCGGCGCCAGCCGGGTGGAAGTGTGGCTGCGGCGGGCCGAAGACGGGGGCGTCGCCCTCGAGGTCGCCGACGACGGCCGCGGCTTCGCCTTCGACGACTCCGAGAGCGGCTTGGGCATCGGCGGCATGCGCGAGCGCGCCCTCCTCGTCGGCGGCGAGCTGACGATCGAGTCCCGCCCTGGCGCCGGCACCACTGTCCGCCTCGAGGTGCCGGGAGAGTCGGCCCGATGAAGGTCTTGATCGCCGACGACCACGGGATCGTCCGCTCCGGGATCCGGTTGCTGCTGGAGCGCCAGCCGGACATCGAGGTGGTCGGCGAGGCCGGCGACGGGGCCGAGGCGCGGGACCTGGCGGTGCGGGAGCGGCCGGACCTGGCGATCCTCGACGTGAAGATGCCGAAGCTGACGGGGCTGCAGGCGACGCGGGAGATCAAGAAGCAGGCACCGGAGGTATCGGTCCTGATCCTCTCGATGCACGACGACGAGCGCTACCTGTTCGAGGCGCTGAAGGCGGGCGCATCGGGTTACGTGCTGAAGGCACAGGCCGACACCGACCTGCTGGCGGCGATTCGCGCGGTCGAGCGGGGCGAGCCGTTCCTCACCCCCGAGGCCCAGCGGACGCTGATCAAGGACGTGCTCGAGCGCGGCCCCAGCGGCGAGGAGGAGCTGACGCCGCGCGAGGAGGAGATCGTCAAGCTCGTCGCCGAGGCCCACACGACGAAGCAGATCGCCGAGGTCCTCCACCTCTCCGAGAAGACGGTCGAGAACCACCGCGCCAATGCGATGCGCAAGCTCGGCATGCGCGACCGGGTCGAGCTGGTGCGGTATGCGATCCGCCGCGGCCTGATCGAGCCGTGATCGCATAACCGACCTCTTCAGTAGGATTTGAACTCGATGCTGTTCTCGACCAAAGCCGAGTACGGAGTGCGCCTGATGGTCGAGCTGGGCCGCCAGCCCGGCTCCCAGCCCGTCAGCCTCGGATCCGTCGCCGAAGCGGAGAACCTGCCGCTCTCCTACCTGGAGCACCTGGTGGCGAAACTGCGCAAGGCCGGCCTCGTCACCTCCACCCGCGGCGCCCACGGCGGCTACCGCCTGGCGAAGCCGGCGGCGGAGATCACGATGGACGCGGTGGTCGAGGCGCTGGAAGGGCAGATCGCGCCGATGGAGTGCTTCCACGACACCCCGGAAGGCAAAGTCCTCTGCTCGCACGAGTCCGACGGAGACCAGGCCTGCTCGACGAAGCTGCTGTGGATGCGCGTGCAAGGCGGGGTCAGCAAGGCTCTGGCCGGAACGACGCTGTCGGAGCTGGTCGAGTTCTCGACCAAGAGCGAGCCCACCCGCGCGGCGGCACTCGGCAGCGTCGCGTAAGAACGCGGCCCCCCGGAACGCAAATTTGAAACCCCAGAAACGGAGCGAAATTGGCTGAGCTGGAGATACGGAACCTGCACGTGGAGGTCGAGGACAAGAAGATCCTCAAAGGCCTCGACCTCGACGTCGAGAAGGGCAAGGTCCACGCCCTGATGGGGCCGAACGGCTCCGGCAAGTCGACGCTCGCCAACGTGATCATGGGCCACCCGGCGCTCGAGGTGACCGAGGGCACGATCACCTTCAAGGGCGAGGACATCACCGAGGCCGATCCCGAGACCCGCTCGCAGGCCGGCCTCTTCATGGCCTTCCAGTACCCGGTCGCGATCCCCGGCGTCTCGGTCAGCAAGTACCTGCGGATGATCATCAACGCCCAGCGCGAGGCGCGCGGCGAAGACCAGATCAAGATCAAAGACTTCGCCCGCACCGCCCAGGAGGCGATGGAGCTGGCGAACATCCCCAAAGACTTCTCCAGCCGCTACCTCAACGACGGCTTCTCCGGCGGCGAGAAGAAGCGGATGGAGCTGCTGCAGCTGGCGCTGCTGCGGCCGGAGATCGCGATCCTCGACGAGACCGACTCCGGCCTCGACATCGACGCGCTGCGGATCGTCGCCGAGGGCGTCAACAAGTTCGCCGGCCCGGAGATGGGCGTCCTCATCATCACCCACTACCAGCGGATCCTGCACATGGTCAAGCCGGACTCGGTCCACGTCATGTACCAGGGGCGGATCGTCAAAGAAGGCGGCCCGGAGCTGGTCGGCGTGCTGGAGGAGAAGGGCTACGGCTGGATCAAAGAGGAGGTAGAGGCAGGCGCCGCCGCCTGACCTCTCCTGACATGGAGCCGGTGAGCACCCAGAGCCCGACCGCGGCGCCGCTGGCGATCGAGAAGGTCCGCGCCTCCTTCCCGGCGCTGGAGCGCGAGGTCAACGGCAAGCCGGTCGCCTACCTCGACAGCGGCGCCAGCTCCCAGCGGGTGCTGGCCTCGATCCAGGCAGTAGACCGCTACGAGCGGCGCCACCACTCCAACGTCCACCGCGGCTCCCACACCCTCTCGGCCGAGGCGACCGAAGCCTACGAGGGGGCGCGGGCCACGGTCGCCGACCACATCGGCGCCGCCGACCGCCGCGAGGTCGTCTTCGTCCGCAACGCGACCGAGGCGATCAACCTCGTCGCCCGGGCCTGGGGCGACGCCAACCTCGGCGCCGGGGACCGCATCGTGCTGACCGAGATGGAGCACCACTCCAACATCGTCCCCTGGCAGCAACTGGCCGAGCGGGCCGGGGCGGAGATCGACTGGGCGCCGATCGACGACGAGGGCGTGCTCGACATGGAAGCCTTCGCGGCGCTGCTCGAGCGCGGCCCGAAGCTGGTCGCGGTCGCCCACGTCTCCAACGTGCTGGGGACCGAGAACCCGGTCGCGGAGATCGCCCGGCTCAGCCACGAGGCCGGCGCCAAGGTGCTGGTCGACGGCGCCCAGGCGGCGCCGAAGCTGCCACTGGACATGGCCGCGCTCGGCGCCGACTTCTACGCGATCACCGGCCACAAGCTCTACGCGCCGACCGGGATCGGCGCGCTCTGGACCCGGCTCGAGCTGCTGCGGGAGATGCCGCCCTTCCTCGGCGGCGGCTCGATGATCCGCAAGGTCAGCCGCGGGGGAACCACCTACGCCGACCCGCCGGCGCGGTTCGAGGCGGGGACGCCGGCGATCGCGCAGGCGATCGGGATGGCCTCGGCGCTGCGCTGGCTCGACCTGGTCGGGATGGACGCCGTCCGCGAGCACGAGGAGCAGATCGCCGACTACGCGCTCGAGCGCCTCGCCGAGGTGCCGGGTTTGCGCGTCTTCGGCCCGCCCCGCGGGAACAACAGGCTCGGCCCCGTCTCCTTCGAGATCGAGGGCATCCACGCCCACGACGTCTCCGAGATCCTCGACCGCCACGGCGTCGCCGTCCGCGCCGGCCACCACTGCGCCCAGGTGCTGATGGACCGGCTGGACATCGCCGCCACCGCCCGCGCCAGCTTCGGCGTCTACACGATCCCCGAGGAGATCGACCGCCTGGTCGAGGGGCTGGAAGACGCGCGCCGGGTCTTCGGGCTTTAGGAGGGGTCCCTCCTAACCCGGCGTCACAGCCGGCACGTACCTGAGGGCCTGGAAGCCGACGTAACCGTCGGCGCCGCGAGCCCCGGTTCGGCACCACTGATAGAAGCGCCTGCGAGGGCCATTGCGGTAGCCGATCGCCGCGCGATACCTGCCGACAACCTTGGAGGCCGAGGCCGACGCCTCGAGGCGGGATGCGGCGGACAGGTACGGCCAGTCCCTTCCGCCGCGGCCCTCGAAGCGACCGGTGGCGGGATCGATCGAGAACGGAGGCTCGGGTTCGAGCTGCCGGCGCAGCGCAGAGCGCTTGCCGCGGCGGGAGCGGCAGGTTTCCTTCGCGGCTCCCCGCACTTTGGCGACGGCCCCGTCGTCAACCCAGAAGATGGTTTCGATCTGGCGTGAGGCCTGGTAGTAGAGCGCCTCGGCGGCGGGGTCGGGAAGCGTGGCCGCGGAACTGCCGAGCGGTACGTATGGCTGCGCTTCGAAGGGGACAGGCGGCTCCTGCTCTCCGAACTCGGGTTCGAATTCGGGCGCATTCGCTTCGCAGGTCCCCTGTATGGCTTCCCCGCGGGCGTAAAAGGAGAAAGTGCCGGCGATCCGATCGGCCTGGACCTCCAGGGTGATCGTTTCTCGCCGCGATTCGAACGCATCCCCGTGGGTGCGAACGAGACGGAAACCACTTCGGGTGGGGCGCAGCCTCGCGGGCCCGACCTGGAAGGCGCGGTGGGTGACAGCGTCGGGCCCCTCGAACCAGTGACCGCCAGCTCCATAGCAGAGGACTTCCGCTTCCAGGTATGCGACGTAGGCGTCTTCGCCCTTGACCTCGACGACGAAGGAGAGTTCGGGTTGGTCGACGACGTAGATCGAGGTTTCCGCCTGCGCGGACCCGGCGCCGAAGAGCACCGCGGCCGCGGCCAGGATCGAGGCGAGCGTCTTCATCCTCTACTCCTTACCCGAAGACGGCTTCGCTAGCCTCGAAGCATGGACGAGCTCTACCGCGACCAGATCCTCGAGCACTACAAGCGGCCGCACAACTTCGGCCACGTCGAGGATCCCGACCTCGAGTTCGAGGACACCAACCCGTTCTGCGGCGACGAGCAGCACGTGACGATCAAACTCGACGCGGACGACCGAGTTGCGGCGGTCGCCTTCGAGGGCAAGGGGTGCGCGATCTCGACCGCCGCCACCTCGCTGCTGACCGACGAGCTGGTCGGGATGAGTCGCGAGGAGCTGCTGAAGCTGCCGAAAGAGTTCGTCCTCGAGCTGCTCGGGATCGAGATCTCGGCGACGCGGATGAAGTGCGCGATGCTGGGGCTGAAGATCGTCAAGAGCGCCTCCCTCGGCCAGCCGGCCGAATGGGAGGACGAGGGCGAGGCCGGCGACCCGACCGAAGCGGTCGCCGACCTCGGGCAGATCTAGGCGCCCAGCTCCGCGTCCACTTCCGCCACCCGCGCCTCCGTCTCCTCGTTCGGAGTCAGCATCGCGAAGGAAGCGCCGAAGGGGTCGCTGACGACGACGAGGCGGCCGGGTTTGATGTCGACCGGGCCGAACATCACCTCGCCGCCGAGCTCCTTCACCTTGGCCGCAGCCTCGTCGGTGTCGCTGCTGCCGAAGTAGACGAGCCAGTGAGGCGGCACCTGGTCGGGGACGCGGCCGCGCATGTCCAGCATGCCGCCGATCCGGCGGCCTTCGACCAGCAGCTCGGTGTAGGTGCCGCCGTCCTCCATCTCGACGTCGTTGGCGTCCCAGCCGAAGACGGCGCCGTAGAAGCGCTTGGCCGCCTCGGGGTCGCGGGTGTTGAGCTCGTTCCAGCCAAGCGTCGCCCGCTCGTTGACGAGTTCGGATCCGGCGAAGTCGGCCGGCTCCCAGATCCCGAAGAAGGCGCCCTCGGGGTCGGTGAAGAGCGCGAGCCGGCCGTAGGTAGCGACCGTCATCGGCTCGGCGATCATCGTGCCGCCGTTTTCCTGGACCGCGCGGCCGATCGCCTCGGCGTCGTCGACCGAAAAGTAGGTGCTCCAGGCGGGCGGCTGCCCCTCCTGCCCCCGGTCCATTAGGGGCATCACGCCGGCGACGTCGCGGCCGCCGAGTTTCGCTCGTCGGTAGCCGCCCATCTCGGCCGAATTCGGCAGCTCCGGGATCTCCCAGCCGAACAGCTCGCCGTAGAAGCGCTCGGCAGCCTCGATGTCCGGCGTCGCCAGGTCAACCCAGCAGGGCGTCCCGGGCACGTAACTGGTCCTCTCGCTCATTCCAAGGATCCTTTCGTCGCAGGTGTCCTGTAGATAAGAGCAGAGGCAGGGGCCAAAGTCATCGCCCCGCTAAAATCCGACCGTAGAAGTAGGATTAAGTCTCGATCCGCACTAGGCCGTGACTAGCGGCGACTGGAGCACCACCTCTTGAACGACACCGCAGGAACCAAGATCCCCGTCTGCCCGGCAGCGGAGCTGTCGCCGGGCGAGATGCGCCTGGTCGAGCACGACGGGAAGAAGATCGGCGTCTTCAACTGCGACGGGACGTTGTACGCGATCGAGGACCGCTGCTCGCACGACAACGGGCCGCTCGCCGAGGGCGAGTTCGACGCCGCCGCCTGCACCGTCGAGTGCCCCCGCCACGGCTCCCTCTTCGACCTCAGCACCGGCAGGCCGAAGACGCTCCCAGCTTTTCAGCCGGTGCAAACGTTCCCGGTAGAGATCGAGGACGACACCATCACCCTGGAGGTCGACTGATATGGCAACGCCCGAGGTACTCGCCGAGAAACGCGAGCTGGCCGGCATCAACGCCGACTACAAGGAGAAGTTCGGCTTCAACGATCCCGAGACCGGCTACGCCTACAAAGCGCCCAAGGGCCTCAGCCGCGAGGTGGTCGAAACGATCTCCGACTTCAAGGAAGAGCCGCAGTGGATGCGGGACTTCCGGCTGAAGGCGCTGGAGCACTTCGAAAGCCGCCCGACCCCGAAATGGGGCGGCGACCTCGACCAGATCGACTTCGACGACATCCACTACTTCGTCCGCGCCTCCGACAAGAACAGCCGTGACTGGAGCGAGGTTCCGGACGACATCAAAAACACCTTCGACCGCCTGGGGATCCCGGAGGCCGAGCGCAAATTCCTCGCCGGCGTCGGCGCCCAGTACGAGTCCGAGGTCGTCTACCACCAGGTCAACGAGAAGCTCGAGGCCCAGGGCGTGATCTTCACCGACATGGACACGGCCCTGCGCGAGCACGAGGACCTGGTGCGCGAGCACTGGGCGACCATCATTCCGCCCAACGACAACAAACTGGCGGCCCTGAACAGCGCCGTCTGGTCGGGCGGATCCTTCGTCTACGTCCCCGCCGGGGTCAAGGTCGAGATGCCGCTGCAGGCCTACTTCCGGATCAACACCGAGAACATGGGCCAGTTCGAGCGGACGCTGATCGTCTGCGAGGAGGGCGCCGACGTCCACTACATCGAGGGCTGCACCGCGCCGGTCTACTCGAGCGACTCGCTGCACTCGGCGGTGGTCGAGATCGTCGCCAAACCGAGCAGCCGGGTCCGCTACACGACCGTCCAGAACTGGTCGCAGAACGTCTTCAACCTCGTCACCAAGCGCGCCGTCGCGCACGAGAAGGCGACGATGGAGTGGGTCGACTGCAACCTCGGCTCGAAGCTGACGATGAAGTACCCGTCGATCTACCTGCTCGGGCCCGAAGCCCACGGCGAGATCCTCTCGATCGCCTTCGCCGGCGATGGCCAGCACCAGGACGCCGGCGGCAAGATCATCCACGCGGCGCCGAAGACCTCATCCTCGATCTTCTCCAAGTCGATCTCCAAGGACGGCGGCCGGGCGACCTACCGCGGCCTGCTCGAAGTCGCCGACGGGGCGAGCGAATCCCGCTCCAAGGTCGTCTGCGACGCGCTGCTGCTCGACGAGGACTCGCGCTCGGACACCTACCCGACGATCCGGATCGACGAGAACGACGCCGACATCGGCCACGAGGCGACCGTCTCCAAAATCGGCGACGAGCAGCTCTTCTACCTGCAGAGCCGCGGGCTCGACGAGGAGGAGGCCTCGAAGATGATCGTCAACGGCTTCATCGAGCCGGTGACCAAGGAGCTGCCGATGGAGTACGCGGTCGAGCTCAACCGGCTGATCGAGCTGCAGATGGAGGGTTCGATTGGCTGAGCAGGCCTTGGCCCTCCCTCCCCTGCCCGACGCGAAGACGAAGGGCTGGGAATTCACCGACATCTCAGCGCTGGACTTCGACGCCTATGCGGCAACCGAGGCCGTACCGGTGATCGCGGGCGGCAGTGGAGCGACGGTGCTGGACCTCGCCGAGGCGGCCGAGGCGCACCCGGATCTGGTCGACAGGCTGGGCACGCTCGTCCCGGGCGACGACCCGTTCGTCGCCCGCAACGAGGCGTCCCCCCGCAACGGGGTGCTCGTCCACGTATCGGCCGGGGTGAGGCTGACCGAGCCGATCCAGATCGAGGTGCCGGTCAACAGCGAAGCCTCCGCCGTCAGCTGGCGGACGCTGATCGTCCTCGAGGAGGGGGCGGAAGCCGAGGTCTGGGAGCACTGGTCATCGCCCGGCGACGATGTCGACGCGATCCTGAACAGCGTCGTCGAGCTTGCGGTCGGCCAAGCCGCGACCCTGCGCTACGTCAACACCCAGGACATCTCCGAGAAGAGCTGGATCTTCGCCACCCAGCGCGCCGAGGTGCAGCGCGACGGCCGCCTCGACTGGGCCGCCCTCGGCTTCGGCTCTGCCCGCGGCAAGGTGCGGATGGAGACCAAGCTCGCCGGCCCCGGCTCCGAGGCGCGCGTGACCGGCGGCTACGCCGGCGGCGCCGGACAGCACCTCGACTTCGACACCCTGCAGGAGCACGCGGCGCCGAACACCAACTCCGACCTCGCCTTCCGCGGCGTCCTCGCCGCCGGCGCGACCGCGGTCTGGCGCGGGATGATCAAGGTCGACCCGGGAGCCCAGCAGACCGACGCCTTCCAGGAGAGCCGCAACCTCCTGCTCTCCCCCGAGGCCCACGCCGACGCGATCCCGGGCCTGGAGATCCTCGCCGACGACGTCCGCTGCACCCACGCCGCCGCGATCGCCCAGGTCGACAAGGACCAGCTCTTCTACCTCACCTCCCGCGGCCTCGGCGACGAGACCGCCAAGGCCCTGATCATCGAAGGCTTCCTCGAGTCCCTGGTCGAACGCCTCGCCGAGGGCCCGGTCCGTGACAGCATCTCCGAGGCGCTGGAGACGCGCCTGGCGGAGATTCTCTAAACGCGGCCGTCGCTCTCGCAATCCCGACGAGGACGGTCGTGCTTTTCGCCAAGCGCGATGTCGTGGCCCGGACCGCAATCGAGCAGGTCCCGGTGGCGATTTTCGTCTGACAACAGGTCGTTGCCGAATCCCCCGAAGAGTCGGTCCGCGACGTCGGGTCGGGTCCTGTTGGAGCGTCCTCGGTAGACGGCGTAGTAGAGGTTGTCATTGCCGCCGCCGCCGAAGACGACGTCATGACCGAGGCCGAGCGCGATCTCGTCGCTCCCTCCTCCGGTCGCGACCAGGTCGTCGCCGGCGCCGTCTTCGAGCCGCCACTCGTCACGCGGCCCACCGAGCAGCGTGTCGTTCCCCTGTTCGCCGAAGAGGCGGATGACGTGGTAGAGGCCGTGGTCACCCATGTTGGTCAGCCGGCGGCTCGAAAGAAGGTCGGCGCCGTGGCCCGCCAGGAGCCTCAGCGCCTTGGGCGGGTGCGGCAGGATCATGTCGTAGTCGGGGACCCGCCCGTCGGCGGCGGCATCGAGTTGCAGCCCCACGCGCCCTCGGCTCAGGGTGCTCACCCGCACCTGGTCAGGCCCCTCGCTCCCGAGCCATTCGAGCTGCGGGACATCGGCGCGGATCTCGATCTCCGAGCCGCCGCGCTCATGGGTTGCCCCAGGAGCAAAGGCGCCGTCGCGTTCGCTGACGACGACGGTCTCTCGGTCGGCCCGCAGCAGGATGCGGTCGACGTTGTAGATCGTCGCCATTCGGCAGCCGAAGTCCCGGCCGCCGACGACGATCCTCTTTCCCTCGCGCCGGACCGAGTAGACGCCGTTGCGCCTCCAGACGACGAGGCGGTTGCCTCGCGGCCCCGGCGGGCCGGCCTTGACGTATTCGCAGCGGGGTTTCGGGAACGGACGGTCGACCTGGGCTGACGGCGCGACCGCGGCGATGAGCGAGCAGGTGAAGGCGACCGCGCAGACAGCCACGAGTCGGCGCGACCTCACCGCTCCGGGTTTTCCTCGCTCCGTCGCTGCGCGACCGCGCTGCGGACGATCGCTGCGGCGACGATCAGGATCGGGATCACGTAGAGGACCCAGAGGTAATGGCCGACGTGGGCTAGCGGCAGCACGTCCCCTCCCCTACCCGTTCGAGACGGAAAGCAGGTACAGCCCGAAGCAGGTGAAGGCGACCATGACGGCCAGCATCCAGTACTGCGAGGCGGTGGCTTTGCGGTAGTCGGGCCAGTAGACGAGGGCACGGTCGTGGGCGAGCATCAGGCCGAGGACGTGGCCTACGACGAGGGCCGCGACCTGGGCGTTCCAGATCGTGTTGGCGCTGAGGATCGAGTAGTCGACTTCGACGCCGGCGGTGCCGAAGAGGTCGGTGGTGCCGGTGCCGAGGGGGTCGGAGAGGAGGAAGCCGAACTGGGCCTGCTCCTGGAAGACGAAGAAGCTGAAGTAGTGGGCGACGAGGTAGGCGAGGGCGATCGGGATCAGAGTGTGGGCGAAGCCGGCGCGGAGCTTGGCCAGCGAGGGCGCGCCGGGGACCGTGCGCATCCCGCGGACGCCGAGCAGGTAGACGAGGCCAACGCCGAGGAAGCAGGCGAGCATGAAGAGGGTCTCGCCGAGGCGCAGGGAGCCGGTCGGGCCGAGGCCGGCGTCGGCGAGCCATTCGACGGTCGATTCGAGCGCGTCCTTGAACGCCCCCTCCTGGCCGCCGTCGAAGCTGGTGCTGGCGATCGAGGCGATGACCACGGCGGCCGACCCGGGGATCGTCGCCCAGCTGGTCGTCGCCGAGAGCGGGCGGCGGCGCTGGAGGCGGCCGTCGCTGGTGCCGAAGATCCCGAGGCGGCCGAACATCCCGAAGTAGACGGCGAAGGTCTCGCCGCGCTCGCACCAGGTCCCGACCCCGAAGATGGCCATCATCGCCAGCGTGTAGGCGCTGTAGACGAGGGCGGCGACAGCGGTCGCGTGCGGTTCGATCCCGATCCCGCCGGCCCCGTAGACGACCTCGAGCCAGACGACGCCGAGCAGGCCGATCGCGGCCGGCCAGCGGCCGAGCTTCTCGGGGTAGCGGAGATGCGCCGGCCGCTGGCGCGCGATCGCGGTGAAGCCGGCACCGGCGGCGCGGCCGATCGCGCGCCAGGGGTTGAAGGGGCGGAAGAGGTCGCCGAAGACAGCGGAGAAGAAGGGAAAGCCGAGCCAGCAGGTGACGAATAGGAAGGTGAGGGCGAAGTTGCGGTCGGGGGCTTCGGTGCCTTCGAGGCCGGCATAGACGGCGAAGCCGAGGAGGAAGACGCCGACGGCGCCGCAGACGATCTGCAGCGGCAGGCCGAGGAGCACCCCGGAGAGGCGCTCTCCCAGCGGTCGGCGGTGCTCGTCCTCGAGCTTCGGCTCCCGCCAGGCCGCCGAGAGGGCGAAGAAGGAGGCGATGAGGACGATCGAGGCCGCCCACGCGAACAGCCAGGCAGGGATCGGGAGATCCTGCCTGGATGCAAGCGCGTGGGCGAAGGGGATGAAGCTCAAGGTTCGACCTTGAGCGCGGCGATCTGTTCGGCCCGACCCTCGAGCTCGGCCTCGAACTCGCCTTCGAGGTCGGCCGGCAAGTCGTAGGTGACGGTGCCGCCGCCCTTCGGGACCTCCTTGGCCACGTCGTAGCCGTGGAGGTGGATCTCTTCTTCGAAGGGCACTTCGACCTTGAAGTGGATCCGGTCGCCCTTGTTGTAGACGAGTTCCTGGACGCCCCCGACGGGGTGTCCCTGCTTGTCGACGACGATCGTCGGCACCTTGCCGGCGTCGGTGGTCTTGCTCGAATCGCTGCTGCCGCCGCTGAGGACGATCAACAGGACGACGGCGACCACAACCAGGACAGCGCCGATCGCTGCAGTTCTCGAGTTCATGTTCTCTCCTCTTGCCGTGCGCGGAGAAGCCGCGCGCTTCCGTTCGCTGCTGTCAGGCGGCGAGCGGCGGCGGGCGCTGGGCGAGGCCGAGGGCGATCAGGAGGCCGCCGGCGGGCGCATGGGCGCGGGGCGGCTTCGGCAGCGCCGGGCGGCGGTCGGCGTCGCGGGTGCGGCGGCCGGAGCCGGCGATTCGCTCGGAGAGGCGGACGATCGCCTCGCAACCTGGGTAGTGGCCGAGCAGCAGCGTCAGCAGCAGGCCGAGCAGCGGCAGCGCCGGCAACAGGAATGTGGCGAGCCCGGACACGCGGCCAGGATACTGTCCCGCTTCAACGCTCCTTAAATGCGCCCAGGACGAGACAACATCGCCGCCCCCGACCTGCCGACCGGCCTCGCCTGGGTCGGCGCCGAACCGGAGTCGATGCCGGCCCTGACGGCCGGTGGACCGGCCCTCGTCCACTTCGTCGAATACGCGCAGCTGAACAGCGTCCGCACCCTGCCGTACCTGACCGAGTGGCACCGCCGCTACCGCGAGGCGGGGCTCAGCGTGATCGGCGTGCAGGCGCCGCGCTTCCCCTTCGCCGCCGAGGCGGAGAACGTCGCCGCCGGTCTGCGGGAGCACGGGATCGAGTTCCCGGTCGCGATCGATTCCGACCACGAGCTCTGGGCCGCCTACGGCTGCGAGGGCTGGCCCAGCCTCTTCCTCTGGAGCCTCGGCGGCTCCCTCTCCTGGGCCCACTTCGGCGAGGGCGAATACCGGGCGACCGAGGAAGCGATCCAGGCCGAGCTGAGGGAAATGGACGCCTTGCAGGATCTGCCCGAGCCGATGTCGCCGCTGCGCGCCAGCGACGGGCCCGGCGCCCGCGTCATCCCCCCCACCTCCGAGCACTTCCCCGGCGGCTCCTGGCAGCGGCCCTGGGTGGCCGGCGAGCACAGCGAGGACCTGGCGCTCGACTACCAGGCCGGCGGCGCCTTCGCCACGGTCGAGGGAGAGGGCGAGCTAGAGGTGGAGATCGACGGCGAGTGGAGCACCGTCCCCGCCGGCCCTTCCCCCGGCCTCCGCACCCTCGCTGAGCACCCCAGGCACGAGGCCCACAGCCTCGTCCTGCGACCGAGCCCAGGTGTCAAGATCTGGTCCCTCAGCTTCGCCCCTGGCGTCCCATAAGGAGGAAGCGATGATCACCAAGACCGATTTCGTCGGCATCCCGTCTACCGACGCCGAGCGCTCGCGCGCCTTCTACGTCGAGACCCTTGGCCTGCGCCCAGACGATCGCGGCCGGTTCGAATTCTGGGTCGGCGACACCTGCTTCGCGATCTGGGAACCGGCCAAGCAGGGCATGGAGTTCTCGCCCCAGAAGAACGCCCATCCCGCCCTCCACGTCGACGACGTCGCCGCGGCTCGCGCGGAGCTCGAAGCCAAAGGCGTCGAGTTCAACGGCGACACCTTCGACACCGGCGTCTGCCACATGGCCCTGTTCACCGACCCGGACGGCAACGACCTGATGCTGCACAACCGCTACGCGCCGTACGAGGACTGAACGATTGGTGAGTTAACACCCCTATAGGGGGCTTAATTCACCAAACGTCGCTCAGGCCCGGGCCGCGACCTCGTCACGGATCTCCTTCGGGAGCATGAAGCGGACGTCCTCGTGGACGGTCCGCAACTCGGAGACGTCATCGGCGCCGCGGTCGCGGAAGAAGGAGACGAGGCTCTCGACCAGCTCCTCGGGGGCGGAGGCGCCGGAGGTGATGCCGACCGTCACCACGCCTTCCAGCCACTCCTCCTGGACCTGGGTGTGGTTGTCGATCAGGTGGGAGGCGGCGCCGTGTTCGCGCGCGACCTCGACCAGGCGGTTGGAGTTGGAGGAGTTGGTCGAGCCGATGACGAGGACCAGGTCGCACTCGCGGGCCAGCTGCTTGACGGCGATCTGGCGGTTGGTGGTCGCGTAACAGATGTCGTCGGACTTGCTGGCGACGATGCCGGGGAACTTGGCCCGCAGGGCGGCGATCACCTCGGCGGTCTCGTCGACCGAGAGGGTGGTCTGGGTGATGAAGGCGACTTTGTCCGGATCCGGGACCTCGAGGGCATCGACCTCGTCGGCGGTTTCGATCAGGACGATGCTGTCCGGCGCCTCGCCGGTCGTCCCTTCGACCTCCTCGTGGCCCTCGTGGCCGACCATGATGATCGTGTAGCCCTGGGCCGCGAAGCGGCGGGCGGACACGTGGACCTTCGTGACCAACGGGCAGGTCGCGTCGATCGTCTGCAGCCGGCGGGCGGCGGCGTTCTCGTGCACGCTGGGGGCGACGCCGTGGGCGGAGAAGACGACGATCGCGCCCTCGGGCACCTCGGTCTCCTCCTCGACGAAGATCGCCCCGCGCTTGGCCAGCTCCTCGACCACGTGCTTGTTGTGGACGATCTCCTTGCGGACGTAGACGGGGGCGCCGTGGAGCTCGAGCGCGCGCTCGACCGTCTGCACGGCGCGGTCGACCCCGGCGCAGTAGCCGCGCGGGGCAGCGAGAAGCACCCGTTTGGGGCCCGTGAGGGTGGCAGGCATTCCTTCAGGGTACAAGGCTTGGCTGCCCGCAAACTCGGGCATAAGTAGCCTTGCGCAATGGCAACTTCCGGCCGTCACCTCGATCGACTCACCGCCGTCGACGCCTCGTTCCTGACCAACGAGAGCTCGAGCAGCCACATGCACGTGGGCGCGATCCTGATCTTCGAGGGGCCGCCGCCGAAGTACACCGACCTGGTCGAGCACGTCCGCAGCCGCCTGCCGCTGGTTCCCCGCTTCCGCCAGAAGCTGGTGGTGCCGCCGCTGGAGGCCGGCCGGCCGCTCTGGGCCGACGACGTCAACTTCAACCTCACCTACCACATCCGCCACACTGCGCTGCCCGAACCGGGCGGCGAGGAGCAGCTGAAACAGCTCGCCGGGCGGGTCTTCTCCCAGCAGCTCGACCGCTCGAAGCCGCTCTGGGAGCTGTGGCTGGCGCAGAACCTGGAGCGCAACCGCTTCGCGATCCTGACCAAGACCCACCACGCCATGGTCGACGGCGTCTCCGGGGTCGACATCGGCACCGTCCTCTTCGACCTCGAGCGCGAGGCGAAGCCGATGGAGCTGGAGGACGCCTGGGTGCCGCAACCCGAACCGGGGACGACCGAGCTGGTCGCCCGCGGAATCGCCGACGCGGTGGCGGCGCCGGTGAAGCTGGCCGAGCGCGCGGTCGACGTCGTCCGCAATCCGGAGACGACGGCGCGCAAGGTGGTCGAGGGGCTGGAGGGCGTCGGAGAGATCGTCAGCGCCTTTGCCGACCCGGCCCCGGACGTGCCACTGAACGAAGGGATCGGGCCGCACCGCCGCTACGTCTGGTCCCGCTCGGAACTCGCCACCTTCAAAAGGATCAAGGACACCTTCGGCGGCACCGTCAACGACGTCGTGCTCGCCGTCGTCACCGGGGCGCTGCGCAGGTGGCTGCACGGCCGCGGCGTCCGCACCGAGGGGCTGGAGCTGCGGGCGCTGGTGCCGGTCTCGATCCGCAGCGAGGACGAGCGTGGCGACCTCGGCAACCGGATCGCGCTGATGCGCGGTCCGCTGCCGGTCTACATCGAGGACCCGGTGCGGCGGCTGCGCACGATCAGCGACGCGATGGCGGGGCTGAAGCGATCCAAACAGGCGCTCGGCGCCGAAGTCATCTCCCGCTTCAACGACTTCGCGCCGCCGACGATCCTCGCGCAGGCCTCGCGGATCAACTTCTCCACCCGCCTCTTCAACCTGATCGTCACCAACGTGCCGGGGCCGCAGGTGCCCCTTTACGTCCTCGGCAGGGAAATGGAGGAGGTCTACCCGGTCGCCTTCCTGCCGCAGAACCACTGCCTTGCGGTGGCGATCATGAGCTACAACGGCAAGGTCGGGTTCGGCCTGCTCGCCGACTACGACGGCATGGAAGACGTCGACGTCGTCAGCAACGGCCTGAGCGAATCGCTGGCCGAGCTCGAGGCGGCGGCGGGCAAGTCCGCCAAGGCCGCCTGACCGCGGTCCCTAGGCTTCAGTCGATGCCGCTCCTCCTCGTCATCCTCTTCATCGTCGTCCCGATCGCGGAGCTCTACGTGATCATCCAGGTCGGGCAGCTGATCGGCGTGGTGCCGACGCTGTTCCTGCTGCTGGCCGACGCGCTGCTCGGCTCCTGGCTGCTGAAACACGAGGGACGCGGCGCCTGGCGGCGCTTCAACGAGGCGCTGGCGGGCCGCCGGTTCCCCGGCCGCGAGGTGGCCGACGGGGCACTGATCATCGTCGGCGGCACCCTGCTGCTCACCCCGGGCTTCATCACCGACGTCTTCGGGGTCTTCCTGCTGCTGCCGCCGACCCGCGCGATCACCCGGCGGCTGCTGAAACGGTTCACGATCGGCCGCTTCGCGGTGGTCGGGATGACGAGCGGCGGCCCGAGCCCTTTCGGGGCGCCGCCGCCCGGGACGGAACAGCGGCCCAGCCGCGACTACGACTTCGAGGGAACCGCCGAAGAGGTGCCGGAGGGCGACGGCGACCCCCGCCTGCCCCGCAGCGACCGGGGCTGAGATGGGCGGCGAGGAGCGGCAGACCCGGCGCCTCCTCCTCCGCCCCCCGATCGCCGCGGACCGCGCCCTCTACCACGCCCACTTCACCAGGCCCGAGGTGGAGCGCTGGCTCCGTCCCTACCCCCTGCCGCCCTTCAACTCGGCTGCCCTCGACGAGCTGGTCGAGGGCGATCGCGTCCACTGGTCAGACCACGGCTACGGCCCCTGGATCCTGGTCGAGAAGGAGACGGGCGTCTTCGCCGGTCGCGGCGGCCTGCACTGGACCGTGGTCGAAGAGACCGCGATGGTCGAGCTCGCCTGGAGCGTCGAGCCCGCCCTTCACGACTGCGGCTACGCCACCGAGATGGCGGAGGCCGCGGCCGAATGGGCGCGCGAACTGCGAATCGAGGAGCTGGTGGCGCTGGTACTACCGGCCAACGCCGCCTCGCGGCGGGTCGCCGAGAAGGTCGGCTGCGAGGAGGGCGGCGAAGTCGAGCACGCCGGCCTTCCGCACCTTTTGTTCCGGCTGCGGCCCTAGAACCCCAGGGCGAACTTGGCGTCCTCGGTCATCATTTCCGGGCTCCAAGGGGGGTCGAAGACCATCTTGGGGTGCACGGCGGTGACGCCGGGGAGGTCGCCGACGAACTCGCGCATCTGCTCTGAGACCTGGGGGCCGATCGGGCAGGCGGGAGTCGTCAGGGTGAAGGTGACGTAGATTTCGCTGCCCTCGATGTTGACGTCGTAGACGAGGCCGAGGGAGACGAAGTCGAGGCCGAGCTCGGGGTCGATGACCTCCTCGAGGACCTCGTACACGTCCTCCTCGGTGAGGGTTTCGTCGTGGGGGTCGGGCGCGGGGGCCTGCGAGTCGGTTGCGGGGGCCGGCTGGTCGGCGGCTGCGGGGTTCTCGGGCATGGCCCCATGGTAGCCGGGAGCTAACGCGGCTCCGGCGGCGGCCCCTCTGGCGCGGGCGCCAGCTCGAGCTGGTACCAGCCGACGTCGCGCCAGGCGCCCTGCTTCCAGCCGATCTGGCGGTTGACGCCGACCAGCTCGAAGCCGAGGCCCTCGTGCAGACCGCAGCTCGCCTCGTTGGGCAGGGTGATGCCGGCGACGGCCATGCGGAAGCCGCGCTCGCGGAGGCGGTCGAAGAGGGCGCCGTAGAGGGTGCGTCCGACGCCGGCGCCGCGGGCCCCCTCGGCGATGTAGACCGAGACGCTGGTGCTCCAGCGGTAGGCGGGGCGCTCTTTGAATGGAGTGGCGAAGGCGTATCCGACCACCCTTCCCTCCCGCTCCGCCACCAGCCAGGCGTGGCTGCCGCCGTAGCGCTCGATGCGTGCCGCCAGCTCCCGCGCGTCGGGCGCCCGCTCCTCGAAGGAGGCGACGCCCCCCTCGACGTGTGGCGCATAGATCTCCGCGCAGACGGCGGCGTCGCGCTGGGGGTCGGCGTCGCGGATCGTCAGCTCGGGCATGGGGACGGCAGTCAATCACTAGGCTGCGCGGCATGAGCGAGCAGGGTCAGATCGTGCGGCGGTCGATCGGGGTCGTCTTCGACGACGGCGGCCTGCTGGCGCTCACCTCGCACGCCCCGCCCGGCGCCGAGGGGCACGGCGAAGAGGAGGTCGCCGCGGTCCTCTGCGGCGCCGACGGCGCGCCCCTCACCTTCGAGGAATCGCTGCTCTCGACCGAGTACGGCGAGGACGGCGTACAGCGACGGGCGACGCTGGAGCTCTGGCCCGACGTCGAGGAGATGCGGCCGCTGCGCGGGGCCGGGACGCTGATCAGCTCGGTCCGCGTGCGCCGGCAGGGGGTCGACTCGCAGATTGCCTTCTTCCGGTGGTCGGTCGAGGGACGCGAGGGCCTCGGCACCTACGAGGTCGCTCGCAGCGCCGATGGCTGAGCCCCCGACCAATGACCTGCGAGCGGTCGTCTCCGACTTCGGCGGCGTCCTCACCACGCCGCTGCTCGCCGCCTTCGCCGCTTTCCAGGAGGACAGCGGCATCTCGCCGGAAAACCTCGGGCTGGCGATGCGCGAGGGCCTGGCCGAGGGCGAGGAGCTGCCGCTGTTCCGGCTCGAGCGCGGCGAGATCAGCGAGGACGAGTTCATCGAGCGACTGGAGGACGGGCTGGAGTCGATCCTCGGCCATCGCCCCCACCTCCACCACTTCCGCCAGAAGTTCTGGGGGGCCCTCCACCCGAACGAGGAGATGATCGCGCTGATGCGGGAGCTGAAGGCAAGCGGGCTGAAGATGGCGATGCTGACCAACAACGTGCGCGAGTGGGAGCCGCTCTGGCGCTCGATGCTGCCGGTCGACGAGATCTTCGAGGAGATCGTCGACTCCGCCTTCGTCGGCTGCCGCAAGCCCGAAGGGCGGATCTACGAGCTGACCCTGGAGCGGGTCGGGATCCCGGCCGAAGCCTGCCTCTTCGTCGACGACCTCCAGGTCAACTGCGAAGCAGCCGAGAAGGCGGGGATGCAGGCGGTCCACTTCCGCGAGAACGAGCAGGCGATCGCCGAGATCCGCGCAGCGCTCGCCCCCGTAGCCGGCTAAGCGCGCTCGCGCTCGACCGCGGCACCGTTGCCGTTGCCGGCCGGCGCTTCGCGCCAGCGGCGGGCGAACGGCAGGCGCCAGCTGTGCGGCGCGATCAGGGCGCCGATCTCGGTCGGCCCCCACGACCCTTGCGGGTACGGTTTCACCGGCGGCGGGTCCTGCAGCATCGGTTCCGAGACTTCCCAGAGCCGCTCGATCCCGACCGCGGTGGTGAAGAGGGTGCGGTCGCCGATCATCGCGTCGCGGATCAGCCGCTCGTAGGCCTCGACGGTCTCGTCGCGGTGGCCGGTTTCCTCCAGCGAGAACTGCATGCTCGCCTTGTCGAGCACCATCCCCATCCCCGGCCGCTTGCCGTAGAAGGAAAGCGAGACGCGGGAAGACTCGTCGAGGTCGAAGGTGAGGTGGTCGGGTCCGTAGCGGCCGACGCGCGAGTGCTCGGGGAACATCGCGTGCGGCGGCTCGCGGAAGGCGATCGAGATGATCCGCGAGCTTTCGCCCATCCGCTTGCCGGTCCGCAGGTAGAAGGGGACGCCGCTCCAGCGCCAGTTGTCGAGTTCGGCCTTGAGGGCGACGAAGGTCTCGGTCCGCGAGTCCGGGTCGACGCCCTCTTCCTCCCGGTAGCCCTCGTACTGGCCGCGAACCACCTGATCGGGGTCGAGCGGCTGCAGGCTGCGGAAGACCTTGTTCTTCTCGTCGGTGATCGGCCCGGGCGCCAGCGCCGTCGGCGGCTCCATCGCGACGAAGGCGAGGATCTGGAACAGGTGGGTGACGACCATGTCGCGAAAGGCGCCCGTCTTCTCGTAGAAGGCGGCGCGCGAGCCGACCCCGAGCGTCTCCGGCACGTCGATCTGGATGTGGTCGATGTGGCTGCGGTTCCAGATCGGCTCGAAGAGGCCGTTGGCGAAGCGCAGCGCGAGGATGTTCTGGGCGGCCTCTTTGCCGAGGAAGTGGTCGATACGGAAGACCTGGTCCTCGTCGAGGACTTCGTGGACCATCTCGTTCAGCTTGCGGGCGCTGGCCAGGTCGGTCCCGAACGGCTTCTCCATGATCACCCGCGAGCGCTCCGAGAGCCCACACGTCTTCAGCATCTGGATCACGTCGGGCGCGGCCGCCGGTGGCACGCTCAGGTAGTGGAGCAGCCGCATCTCCGGACCCAGTTCCCCTTCGGCCTTGTCGACCGCCTTCTTCAGCCCCTCCGGGGCCTGATCATGCGGGACGTAGGAGAGCCTCTGGGAGAACTCGTGCCACTCCTCGCCGCCGAAGGCGTGCCGGGCAAACTCGCGACACGCCTCTTCGGCGATCGCCCGAAAGCGACCATCGCTGATCTCCTCCATCGAGACCCCGATCACCCG
>Ga0070675_100000090_pt1 | contig 52154 bp, 45 predicted proteins | sample KBSM43metaG_FD_65343 | JGI IMG/M metagenome (GOLD analysis project Ga0070675, IMG submission 65343) | Miscanthus rhizosphere microbial communities from Kellogg Biological Station, Michigan, USA - KBS M4-3 metaG | ecosystem: Host-associated > Plants > Roots > Rhizosphere > Soil ... | reverse complement strand
TACGACGCCATTGTCCTCGATCCACCCGCCTTTGCTCGTAATAAGGAATCACTGGAGGGGGCGTACCGCGGTTACAAAGAGATCAATAACCGCGCGATGCGCATATTAAAGGATAGAGGGGTACTCATCACTTGTAGCTGCTCCTACCATATGTCGGAACCACTCTTCGCCGAAATGTTGGCCGAAGCCGGTCGGGATGCCGGGTGCTGGCTTCGGGTCCTTGAGCGCCGCCTCCAATCAGCCGATCACCCGGTACTAATGGCGGTCCCGGAAACGCTGTATTTAAAGTGCTTTATTCTCGAAATCAGATCTTGACAATCAAACACTAAGATCTTATGCTTCAAGTCGACTTAGATATCTAGGGAGGTAAAGATCGATGGCACTGACACGTTGGGACCCGTTTCGAGAGCTGGGCATCATGCAGGAGCGCATGAACCGAATGTTCGATGATGCCGGACGTGGCTGGAGAGGTGACGAGCCCTCTTCAACAACCACATGGAGCCCTGCTGTTGACATTTATGAAACCGAAAACGAGATCATGGTGCAGGCCGAACTGCCGGGGGTAGACCGAAAGGACATTGTGCTCAACCTCGAAAAGAACGTTCTTACTTTGAAGGGTGAACGGCACTTTGAAAAGGAGACCAGGCAGGAGAACTATCACCGGATTGAACGGGCGTATGGCGGCTTTAGCCGGTCCTTTTCCATACCCGCGATTGTGGATGAGGAAAAGATTCGAGCAGACTACAAGGACGGAATTCTCAAGATCGCACTGCCCAAGAAGGAGCAGGTGAAGCCCAAGCAGATTCAAATCTCAGAGATGAAGTAAGTCTTGCGGCGGATTTCCAGAACAGGGAATCCGCCGATCCTTTCAACTGGAGCGTGCCATGATTCGATTCGACAAATTTACGTTGAAGAGCCAGGAAGCACTGCAGGCTGCGCAAAGCCATGCCCAGGAGAAAGGTAACCCACAGCTTGCCCCCGAACATATCCTTTGGGCGCTCGTTCAGCAAAAAGATGGAGTCGTTTTGCCGGTTCTCCAAAAGCTGGGCGCCAATATTCAGGTTCTCGCAACGGATCTGTCATCAGCCGTGGCGAAACTTCCCCAGGTTCAAGGCCAGGCGGACATTCATTTGAGTCCCGGTATGAACCGAATTCTCGAGGATGCGCAGAAGGAAGCCGATCAGTTCAAGGATGAATACATCAGCACGGAACATCTGTTGATAGCCTTGGCGAACGCCAAAGGTGAAGCCGTGTCGAAGGCGCTGCAGTCTCAGGGGGTCACCAAGGATGCGATCCTGAAGGTGCTGGTCTCTATCCGAGGCAGCCAGAAGATTACGGATCCGAATCCCGAAGAAAAATATCAGGCTTTGCAACGCTATTCTCGCGATCTTACCGATCTCGCGCGTAAAGGCAAGCTGGACCCTGTCATAGGCCGAGACGAAGAAGTCCGGCGCGTGATCCAGATACTGTCGCGGAGAACCAAGAACAACCCGGTCCTCATCGGCGAGCCCGGTGTTGGCAAGACCGCTATTGTCGAGGGCCTTGCTCAAAGAATCGTTGCGGGGGATGTTCCCGAATCGCTCAAGCGAAAGCGCCTCGTGGCACTTGATCTGGGGTCCATGATTGCCGGAACAAAGTATCGCGGCGAATTCGAAGATCGCCTGAAGGCTGTTCTCAAAGAGATCGAAGAGTCCGGTGGCGAAATCATTCTGTTCATCGACGAACTGCACACTTTGATAGGCGCGGGCGGCTCAGAAGGGGCCATGGATGCTTCTAATATGTTGAAACCCGCTCTGGCTCGAGGTGACCTGCGGTGCATTGGCGCCACGACTCTCAATGAGTATCAGAAGTACATCGAGAAGGACAAAGCGCTGGAGCGGCGGTTTCAAAAAACCTACGTTGGCGAACCAACCGTCGAAGACACCATCTCAATTCTGCGAGGGCTCAAGGAAAGATATGAAATCCACCACGGCGTCAAAATAAAGGATTCCGCCATTGTCGCCGCCGCAATGCTTTCTAACCGATACATCACGGACCGGTTTCTTCCGGACAAGGCCATCGACCTGGTAGACGAAGCTGCTGCCAGTTTGCGAATGCAGATCGATTCCCTTCCCGCGGATATCGATGCCGTCGAGCGCGACGTCATCCAGTTGGAGATCGAGCGGCAGGCGCTTAGCAAGGAAGATGACTCAGCCTCGAAGGATCGGCTCAGAACTATTGAGAAGGAGCTCGTCGAGCTGCGTGAGAAATCTGCTCAGATGAAACTCCGCTGGCAGCGGGAAAAGGAACTCATTCAATCGGTGCGCACGATTAAAGAGGAGATTGAAGCCCTCCACATCGAGGAGCAGAAAGCGGAGCGGGAAGGCAACTATGCCAGGGTCGCCGAGCTGAGGTACGGAAAGGCTCAGGATCTCGAGCGCCGTTTGAAAGAAGCAAACGGTCGGATTGAAGAGATGCAACAAAGTGAGCGGATGCTCAAGGAGCAGGTGGACGAGGAGGATATCGCCCGCATTGTTGCGAAATGGACCGGTGTCCCGGTTAGCAAGATGCTCGAGAGCGAAGTGCAGAAGTTAATCCGAATGGAAGAACTGCTTCGAAAGCGCGTCATTGGCCAGGACCCAGCGCTTACCGCTGTCGCAAATGCCATCCGGCGCTCACGCGCGGGACTGCAGGATCGGAATCGTCCAATTGGCGTCTTCATGTTTCTTGGGCCCACGGGAGTCGGAAAGACCGAGACCGCCAGAGCGCTGGCAGAATTTCTTTTTGATGATGATCGAGCAATGATTCGGATCGACATGTCGGAGTACATGGAAAAGCATTCCGTGTCCCGCCTAATCGGCGCCCCTCCGGGATATGTCGGGTATGACGAGGGTGGACAACTCACCGAAAGTGTTCGCAGGCGGCCGTATTCGGTGATCCTTCTCGACGAGGTAGAGAAGGCGCATCCGGACGTGTGGAATATCATGCTTCAAATTTTCGATGACGGCCGACTGACGGATGGGAAGGGAAGAACTGTAGATTTCAAGAACACCGTCATCATCATGACCTCAAACGTTGCGGCTGGTGCGACCGGCAACAATGTCCGAGAGGTTCTTCGCGCGCATTTCAAGCCGGAATTTCTGAACCGCATTGACGACATCATCATTTTCCGCAGCCTCGGAAAGGATGAAATCGCGAAGATCGTCGACATTCAGCTCGCGGTCCTGAGGAGGCATCTTGAAGATCGGAAGATCAGTCTCGACCTCACCGCCGGGGCTCGGGACGCCTTGATCCAGGAAGGCTATGATCCTTCATTCGGCGCGCGGCCGTTAAAGCGAGCAATTCAGAACCTGATCGCAGACAAGCTGGCGATGAAGCTCCTGTCGGGTGAGGTTCAGGCCGGGGAACATCTCGAAGCTGACGTCAATAAGAGCGGGGAGTTCGTTTTCCATTCAATCCCGGCCCGAGCCTCGTAACCCCAAGAACGATGTAGGGCTTCCGTATGTTCAGTACGTCCCGTCACGATTTAAGTAATCGGCTATGGCTACCGCGGGTAGTAATTGTTTGTGGATTGATAAACCTGCAGGTCGCTGTTGCGCACCTTGACTTCGACCCTGCGGAGTTGGCCGTCAGGCGGACGTTGCGAATGATAGGTAATGTGATAGCCAGTACCCAGATCGCGCTGGATCCTCTCGTATAGTGGGAGGAGATCTTCCATTTCTTTCGGAAACGCTGCGTGGCCACCTGATGCCGATGCCAGTTGCTCGATGCGCGTACGAACTTCCCCAAGGAAACGCATCCATCCCTCGTACTTCAGTTGGGCGGACTTGTCGGCCAGTTGCCGATCCGTATTGATTGCTACGAAGTAGAACGGGACGCCTCCGTCTCCGAGAAGTTGTTTGGACTTCTCGAACCGCGCGTTGACGGATGCAGGGACCTCATAATGGGGGTCGATTCCCTTTCCGGTCTTCAGGCCGTCCGGGTACATATCGAAGTCACGTCCATCGCTGAAGACGATGACGCCCCGTCGGCCATTGGCGATCGGTTGGGCCTGAGTGCTGCTGGAAGCCACATAGTCCATTTCTTCCGAAGCCCAATTCAAGGCTTCAAAAAAACGGGTGTGCTGATCGGACTTGCGAATCATGACTTTCTGGACATTGCCGTTTTTTGACGGCCGCCAATCAAGAAGCACTGCGACGCGGTCGTCAAATCCGGCGATAGCCAGCCTGTCTGGCCCTCTGAGGTTCCTCAGGAAAAGGTCGACGGATTTGAGAACGAATTTTGGCCAGTCGCTCTTTTGATCCTGCGCGCTGCGATCGACAAGGACAAGAATGCTGTACGGCATACCGACCACTTCGGCGCTGCGAAGCGATTGCGGCTGCCCATCTTCGTAGAGGATGAAATCTTCAGGCTTGAGATTTGTGACCGCGCGTCCCTGTTGGTCGGTGACAGCCACATCGAGAGCCACAGGATCGACGTCGACGACCACCTGATAGACCGGGGTACGAACCGGCGTGACCTGACCCAGCACAACAGTTCCCATCGTCAGAGCAGCGGCAAAGAGGAGGGGGAGACGCGCTGCCTTATCGCGCATAATAACCGTCCCGCGACTGCGCAACCTTCAGTCTCACGTCCAGAGTACGAACCTGAATCTTACGAAACTTTCCATCTGGAGGCTTGGGCGACGTATAGCTAATGCTATACGCGCGCCCAAGATCACGCCCGATCTGCTCGTACACGCCGACGAGTTCTTCGATCGCGCGCGGGAAGAACGCCCGCCCGCCCGAAACCTCCGCCAATTGCTTCATCTCGGAAGCACTCTTGGGTGTCGTGTTATAGCCAACGAAATAAAACGGAACATTGACCTGACGAACCCGCTCGAGTGCCGAGTTGAGGCTGTCGCCGTATCCTCCCGATTGTTGACCGTCGCTGAACACCACCACTCCTTTGCGGCCTTTCTCTCCTTTAATGTATCCCGCGGCCCACATCATGGTGCCGTAGAAATCCGTGCCTCTGCCGTCGGGAACAATGCCTACCTGTTCCTGACGGCCGCTGTGCGCGCTGCGCCATTTCGAAACCATCTCTATCTCGCTGTCAAAAGCGGCAATGGCCACACGATCCTGGACCCGCAGGACTTCCATGAAACGATTGAGACCATTCACCATCGAGTCCCATGCTCCACGCATGCTTCCGCTGCGATCCACTACGAGCAAGGCGTTGAACGCCACTCCGCTGGGTTCAAAAGCGCGGATTTCCTGCGGTTGATCATCTTCGTAGACGAGAAAGTCGTCCTGCCGGAGTGTCGTTACGGCTTCGCCCTTTCGATCATAGACGCCGACATCGACCGAGACGAGAGAGACGTTGACCTTAAGCTGGAATTCTTGCTGGGCCGCGACGACTACCGTCGCCGAAATGGCCACGAGAATTACCGCAAACCTCGCAAACCTCATAAGAATAGCTGCATTTTAACACGCGGTTTAACGCGCGTAATAACCTTCCCTTGACTGAGTTGCCCTCAGGGACTTGTCGCGAACGCGTACTTCGATAGTGTGGAATGAGCCATCTGGGACGAACTTGGCTGGGGTGAACGCGAGGCTGTAGGAGTTACCCAGTTCCTGGCCTATTGTGGCGTAAAGAGCTTCGACATCTTCGATCTGCATCGGCAAGTGCAAAACGCCATTCGACCGGTCCGCTACCATCTGCATGCGCAAACGCGCTGCCTGACGTTGCTTTTCGTTGAAACTGTTATAGGGTTCCCTTGGGTCGGGATTCTTGTCCGTATTGACCGCGACGAAATACACAGGGCTTCGCGCGGCTGTGATCGTGCGAAGCATCTTTTGAAAGTCATCGTCGTTCTCCATGGGCGCGACTCGTGGAGTTCCGTTACGATCGAACGAAACCAACTTTTTCGAAAGACGGTTGTCCACGCCATCGGTAAAAGCAATGACTCCCTTTCTTCCTTTTATCTTTCGCAACTCCGATGCTGCCCACTCGAGCGCGCCGTACAAGTTGGTTCCGGCGCTGTTGGACTGGATTCCAAATCCCCGGCGTGAAAATTCCCGGGGGCTTGTCCAGTTGAAAAGCATTTCCGGCTTGTCGTCGAATGCTGCCACAGCAACACGATGCTGAGTCGGCAGTCGTTCGAGAAAGCGACTGAGGGCACGGACAAGATACGGCCATTGATCTTCGGTGCTGGAGCTTCGATCGAAAAGCAGCAGAATGTGATACGGGCTTTCGGCTGACTCGAAGGCTTGTATTTCGCGCGGCTGTCCGTCTTCAAATATCGTGAAGTCGTTGCGAGTGAGGTTCGTTACGGGCTTTCCGGAAGCGTCGTCCACATACACATTCAGCGCCGTGAGCGCGACATCCACCTTGAGTTGCAGCGGGTCTTGTGGAGCCGCCGCAGCCAGGGCGCTGAAGAGCAGAACTGACACGATATATCGTCCGCGCACAGCCTTGTCTCTTATCGCAAAGATCGGCAGCGGCGCAAGCAATGAGATCAGGTATTATCCCGCCATAAATTCGTGGAGGGGCATGCGGTGACTCAAGCCGTTATTGAGATCGATGAACTGACCAAGAGTTACCGAAGAGGGCTGCGCAGACGGACAGTGTTTGCCGTTCAGAGATTGAGCATCAACGTGCAGGCGGCGAGTATTGTTGCGTTCGTCGGTCCAAACGGCGCTGGAAAGACCACAACCATTCAAACTGTTCTTGGCCTTCTTAAGCCTGATTCCGGGACGGTGCGGCTTTTTGGAGAGACGACACACACCGGCCTCCTGAAACGAGTCGGTTATCAGCCCGAAGTTTTTCACACCTATCCGTTTTACACAGCCAATGAAGTGCTTCGTTATTACGGGCAGCTCTCGGGGATGTCTTCTGGTGAACTGGATCAGGCAATACCCAGCCTGCTGGACCGAATGGGGCTCGTTGACGCTGCGGATCGAAAGGCCGGAACTTTTTCAAAAGGAATGACGCAGCGTCTCGGATTGGCGCAGGCCCTGCTGCACGACCCGGAACTTCTCATTCTGGATGAACCGACCAGCGGTCTTGATCCGGAAGGCCGCAGGCTTGTGCTGGAGATTATTCGTGGAGAGAAAGCGAGAGGTCGAACCGTCTTCCTGAGCAGTCATATCCTCTCCGATGTAGAGAGAACATGCGATGAAGTGTTCATGATCCGAAAGGGCGAAATTGTTTATACAGACCGATTGTCTAACTTTTCAGGTCAGGACCAGCAGTGGGAGGTCGAAGTTCTCGGCTGGAACTCCACTGCCCGGGAAGCGCTCGTGGGGATGAATCCAACGTTTCTTACGGAAGCGGAAGAACGTGCCGTTCTTCTCTGCTCCGGCGAATTGAAGCGGGCGCTCTTGCGCCGCCTGACGGACCTGCCTGTCGAAATCGGCTCTGTCCAGCGTCACCGTGGCGCAACTCTGGAGGACGTTTACATGAAATTCGTCGGGAGAGGGTAATGGCAAGAGTATTTCTCATCGCACGCAACGTCTTTCGAGGCATTTTGCACCGGCGCATTTTGTACTTATGGATAGCGGCAATCGGGTTACTGATATTGCGTTCGCTGCCCGCTATATTCTTCAACTTTGGCAGTGAGACTCTGCAGACCGTGATGCGCCAGCGCGCCGTGTCGGGAGCGCTCGATACATGGAGCACGCTATGTATTGCGCTCGCGATTTTCATGGGAGCCAGCGCTATCGGAAGCGAGGTTTCGGCGAAAACGATTGTTTCGGTATTCGCGCGCCCAATCCGACGGTGGGAGTTCCTGCTTGGAAAATGGATGGGAATTCAAGCCTTCGCAGTTCTGTCCCTTGGCCTCGGGCTGCTCGTTGGATTCGTCGTTGGCAGCTATCTTGACGCGGATTTCAAATATAACGCCGTGGGCATTTCGCTTTCCCAAACTGTCGTCGCAATTTCGCTTTATAGCGGGATCGCAATTGCTCTCAGCACAGTGACCGGCTCGGGCGTTGCCGGAGCTCTCGCAGTAATACTGGCGTTTATGCCAGGCCTGGTTACGTATCTCCTGGATAGCTCGAATTCGACGGCTCACGTCGCAGGTGTGGTTCTGGACTACGCTGTGCCTCCCGGATACACCAGTCACTACAGTGCGACCATTCATGCGCCGATCCCCTTCGATGCCTTCGGTGGCCGCGGCCGTGACAATCGAAGAGGTGGTGTCCCTCCATTTATCGCCCAGCAGGCACCGGAACCGGAGATTGACTACAACGCCGAATCCTGGACGCTATTGAAAAATGTTGGTTACGCCGCAGTCTTCTTTGTTCTGGGTTGTTTTATCCTGACACGACGGGAGTTACGGCTGGCATGACTTCTCATGAAACTTCGACGCGAATCGCTTGTCTCTAGGTGTAGCCGATGAAGAGGGCCTTGTTCGCTGAGGTTTTTTTGCTGTTGCTGGCGGTTGCCCCCACCCAGCCCGAAGCCGCCCCGTCGTCTCTACGGGTCAGCGGTGAGATCGCTCAGGCTGGACAGGGGGCCGTTGAAGGTGTGGTAAAGAGGCAGAGCGGCGAGCCGATCAGCGGCGTCACCGTCACACTGACGACAGGCAGCGCGAGTTTGGCTGAGGCTGCCGGCCGTCGCATGGAGACCACCGACGGCGAAGGGCGTTTCTCATTTCGGAGTCTTCCGCAAGGCAGGTACAGCATTACCGTTCGACGGGACGGGTACTTGTTCAGGCGGTCCCTTTCAGGAACTCTGGACTCCGGCGAGGTCGTCGTCGGTCCTGGCCCAAGTTTGACGACGGTCGCATTCTCACTAATGCAGGGGGGTGTTATCAGCGGCCGAATTCTGGATTCCGCCGGTCGGCCCACCGCCGGGGCGCAAGTGACTGCAGCCCGAGTCTTCTATCAGGACGGCCGTCCGGTACTCGGACCTGCCAGGTCAATCACCGCCGACGATCGTGGCGACTACAGATTGTTCTGGCTGGAGCCGGGCGAGTATCTGGTTCTTGCGGAAAAAAGCCTGCCGACCGGCCGGGCCCGTGGCTACTTTCCGGGCGGGGATGATGCCCGCGCTGCGATGACAGTGAATGTCGGCGAAGGTACGGAGTCATCGAGGACTGACTTCTCTCTCGGACAGATTCCCGCAAGTGTCACTGTTTCCGGCGCGGTGACCAGCGTGGTTCCCGGTTTCGAAACCCGGCTGGCAGTGCAATCGAAAGATTCGCTGCCCCCGCCTCCCACTCCTGCGGACGTTCGAGCCATCCAGGCGGGTGCTGCTCTGCAATTCTATCTTTTGCCCATGGATGCGGGCCGCAGCTTCGAAGGGCCGGCTTTGTTTCAAAATACAATTACCAATAGCGAGGACAGGGCTGCGGGGAAATTCGAGCTACGCAATGTGCGAAGCGGATCCTACGAGCTGTATGCAGTATTGGTGGACCGCGCGAGCGTCCCTTCGAAGTACTACGTCGCCCACAGCACCGTCGAGGTCGCTGCCGATGACCTTGGTGGCGTTGCATTGTTTTTAGCCCCGGGACTGGATGTGAAGGGTAAGATTCGTTTTGGCCCGACTGTTTCTACGGCGAAGGTTCGTGTATCCCTGCGCCCAAAATCGATCTTCCCTGGGTGGACGGGGACGAGCGTCGATACGACGGACGGAACGTTCAATATCCCGAACCTACCGGAATCTCAATACAGCATCACCATCGAATCCTCTGAGCCGAACACGTACGTTGCGGAACTACTGCAAGGGCATCTCAACATTCTCGACCGTGGCATTGTCACTGTGTCCCAGGCGCTTCCGGACACGCTCGAGGCGATGATGCAAGCTCCTGCCGCAATCATCCAGGGCACAGTCCTGGCGTCGCCTCCGCAGCTGGACGCGGGTATCATGGTTGCTCTCGTCCCCGAAGACAGCCGCCGCGATAATCTGGCGCTGTACCGGCGTTCCATAGCGATAAGTGGAGCTTTTTCCTTCACTGGAGTCGCGCCGGGGATGTACAAACTTTTTGCGTGGCAGAGAATTCCCGACGGTGCAGAGCAAAACGCAGAGTTTATGAATACTTATAAGGACAAGGGGCTTGACGTTGCTGTGTCAGCCGGTGGTACATCGTCCGTTGAAGTTCGTCTAATTTCAGAATGAAACAACTTCCCCCAATGCCGCCGAAGCCGACTCTGGTCGACTTCTTCAATCTGAGGTTTGAAGAGGCCCAGCACACGATGCAGAGCGCCACTCGCGCTCTGAAGAGCGGAGTTCCCGAACACGTCGTCTTTGCCTGCCTCCTTCACGATACCGGCATGGCCCTCCAAAAGGCGGATCACGGCTATGTCGGTGCTGCGCTGTATGCTCCCTATGTTGATGAAAAGGTTTCCTGGGCTATTCGCTATCACCAGGCGCTCCGGTTCTTCCCCGATCCGTCCGTGGGGTACGAGTATCCCGAACTCTATTACCAGCTGTTCGGAAAAGACTTCGTGCCCGAACCGTATATTCAGCGCGACTACGAATATGCCCGGAAGCACAAGTGGTACATGGATGCGCGGCTCGTTACGATGAATGACGAATACAGCTTCGACAAGAGCGTCACACTGACAATCGATCCGTTTGTCGACATCATTGGCCGAAACTTCAAGCAGCCACCGGAAGGACTCGGTTGGGACGACACGCCATCTTCCTGGATGTGGCGTACGATCACTAATCCGACCCGCCCCTTATAAATACTTCACCATCAGTTGAACAGAAACGTCCGAATTCGCTATGATCTGGCACTCGTTTGATAAGAGTGCCAACGCAGTTTTAGGGAGGAATAAGACATGGCTGGGAAAGATCTCGTTTACCGTGAAGAAGCGCGCGGGGCAATGATGCGCGGGGTAAACGCCCTTGCGAATACTGTAAAAGTTACTCTCGGCCCCAAGGGTCGAAATGTTGTTTTGAGCCGGAAATTCGGTTCGCCATTGGTCACGAAGGACGGAGTCACCGTTGCGAAGGAGATCGAACTTTCGGATCGCTGGGAAAATATGGGTGCGCAAATGGTGCGCGAAGTTGCAAGTAAGACGAGCGATCTGGCGGGCGATGGAACGACAACGGCGACGGTCCTGGCACAGGCTATCTACAGGGAGGGCATTAAGAATGTTACCTCCGGCGCCAATCCAATGGATTTGAAGCGCGGCATTGACCAGGCCGTGGAAGTCGTTGTTGAGGAACTGAAGAAGATCTCGAAACCCGTCAAAAGCAAGAAAGAGCAAGAGCAGGTAGCGACCGTTTCTGCGAATAGCGATCGCAATATCGGAGGCCTGATCGCCGAAGCGATGGAAAAGGTCGGAAAGGACGGCGTTGTCACCGTTGAAGAAGCCAAGTCGATGAAAACAGAACTGCAATTCGTTGAAGGTATGCAGTTCGATCGTGGCTACCTTTCACCCTATTTTGTGACGAACCCTGATCGCATGGAAGCCGTCCTCGAGGACCCGGTCATCCTTATCCATGAAAAGAAGATCTCGACGATGCGGGATCTGATTCCTCTGCTCGAAGGCGTCGCCCGCGAGGGTCGCAGCCTGCTCATCTTGGCAGAAGAAATTGAGGGCGAAGCGCTGGCGACTCTTGTTGTAAATAAAATTCGGGGAACACTGAAAGTTGCGGCAGTGAAGTCGCCCGCCTTTGGAGATCGGCGCAAAGCGATTATGGAGGATATTGCGGTCCTCACCGGGGGACGCGCAATTACCGAAGATCTGGGGATCAAGCTTGAAAACGTTCAGATGCAGGATCTGGGGCGCGCGAAGCGGGTCATCATTGACAAAGACAACACGACGATCATTGAAGGCGTGGGAAAGAAACCGCACATTGAAGGACGCATCAAGCAGCTCCGGACTCAGATTGCGGAGACAACCTCCGACTACGATCGTGAAAAGCTGCAGGAACGTCTCGCAAAGATTGCCGGTGGTGTCGCCGTCATCCGCGTGGGCGCCGCCACAGAAACGGAAATGAAAGAGCTCAAAGCCCGTGTCGAGGATGCGTTACACGCCACAAAGGCTGCCGTTGAGGAAGGAATTGTTCCAGGTGGCGGAACTGCTCTCCTTCGCTGTCAAAAAGCGATCGACAAGCTCATGAAGAATCTCGAAGGAGACCTGCTTACAGGCGCAGCAATCATTCGCAGGGCTGCAGAAGAGCCTGTTCGGATGATCTCGGCGAATGCCGGCTTCGACGGCGCTGTAATCGTCGAAAAGGTACGGAGCAGCTCTGATCTGAATGTCGGTTTCAACGCGGAAGAAGGCGACGTGCAGGATATGGTGGCGGAAGGCGTCATCGATCCCACCAAAGTCGTGCGCGTGGCGCTGCAGAATGCGGCATCAATCGCAGGGCTGCTGCTGACGACCGACGTTTGCATCACTGACGCTCCCGAGAAAAAGAAAGCAGCTCCGCCGATGCCTGAAGGCGGGGGATACGGCGACTTCGATTAGGTAATCCTTCAGCGGGGATCACGGGAACTCTGGTCCTGTGATCCCCTTTCAGCTACTCTGCCGTCTTCTTACTGAAGATCGCAGCCGCGATAATCCCGCCAATCATCGCAAACAATCCCAGGCCGACCATGTTAACCAGGAGTGAAATCAATGTCCGGGTAAGATCGAACCCCGGCCGCAGGAAGCGGGTGATCATTTCCACGACCTCTGGAGGCACTTGCCCTTGCTGTAATTGCGCCTTCATCGCATCGACAGCTTGGGGCGTCAACAGGACCATCTGGATAGGTATGCTAATGACGGTCGCAACGAATGCTCCAATCAACCCGCCTAAAAGGCCGCCCAGTGCACCATCGCTATACTTCAGGCCTCCAGGCCTCTGTTTCTGAAGGAGCCATGCAGACAACGCGCCCCCTCCTGCCGCCCAAAGGCAGCAGCATGTGCTGACATAGGGAATGGAGGATAAGACCCCCAACGCAAGGCCTCCCATGATTGCCGGCTTGAGAAAGTCGAGTTCCGCCTGCGGCGCGGCCCTGCCAGAGGCAGGAGTATTTTCGGTTCCGCACTGGAGGCAAAACCGCGAATCCTCAGGTAGCGTTGCTCCGCATTGTTTACATTGATTCATGTGGTGTCCTCACCCTGATAAACAGCTCTTCTACGCCTGTACGGATGACCGGCGCTGCCGTTGCACCCAGCAGCAAGCCGCTTAGGGCACGCAGTGTTTCGGAGTCCACTACCGTGAGCGCAAAAAGCCATTCCAGGGCAGTAATCGCGATTGAGATTTTGAGCCATCGGACATTGGGTACCCGGAGCAGAAACAGTCCGCCAAGGAAGCCCAGGGAAAGCGAGGTACACCTGATACATAGCCCTAGGGGTGCCCCGTAAATGTGCCACGTGCGGGACGGTATCTGGTGACAGATTCTCGAAAAGAATAGATATACCGGGGCCAGATGAAACAGTGGGGCCGACACGATTGCCAGACACCACACGATGGTGAATAGAATCAGCGCCAACTGCAGAGGACGTTTCACGTTGGCGGAGTGTCCTTCTGGTAGGGTCGACAGGAAAGGAGCAGGCCTGCTTCTGTGCGAGCTACACCCCGCCCGGTAAACGCTTGCTCACCTTTTTTTGTATCGACCGTCTTCATGTCGGAAAGAACCCTGAAGCGCACGGTCTTCAGGTCTCTCAACAGACTGACCTGGCGAGGCATGGCGGGCATTGTAGGTCAAACTTCCAAGAGTTGACACGAAATCCTCTAATGCTATGATAGGCGGGCGTTAATACTACGAACCGTACCCCCGGAACCGAGGTGTCCTATGAATCGGAAGAGGACTTTTCTCATCCTCACCACTTGCTTTCTGAGTTCGCTACTCACCGTGATGGGTCAGTCGAACAAAGCCAAAGAACAGGCCAAGCAAAAAGAGGAAACTGGGAACTATTTAAAAAAATGGCCCGAGGAAATGGTTCCGTACATTATCGATCCTGAAGAGGAGAAGGCGTTCAAGGGTCTCAAGACGGACGAAGAGCGGGAGAACTTTATCGAACAGTTCTGGCTTCGGCGCGACCCTAGTCCGGAAACGCCCGATAACGAGTACAAAGACGACTATTTCAGACGTATCCAAATGGCCAATGAAAAGTACACGTCTGGAATTCCCGGCTGGAGGACGGATCGGGGACGAATTCTCATCATGCATGGAGAGCCGGATGAAATCGAAACGCATGCGATGGGTGGAACCTATTTGAGGCCAACGGACGAAGGTGGCGGACGGACAAGCACATTCCCGTTTGAAAAGTGGCGCTATCGGCACATCGATAATATCGGCCCAGAGGTCATCCTTGAATTTGTCGACACCACAATGAGCGGCGAGTACCACCTCACGTTCGATCCCGCTGAGAAAGATGCTCTACTCCACGTCCCTGGCGTTGGTTTGACGGACAGAGAAGAACAGCTTGGCCTGGATAAGGCGGATCGCCTGAATCGAGACTTCGCTAAGGCCGGAGATCCTTTTGGTCAGGATGTCCGAACATCGGATTTCGATCGTCTGGATACCTATTACAAGATCCTCACGCCGCCTGCGGTGAAATTTAAGGATCTCGAGGCGAGTATCAACCAGAGACTTGCCGTCAATTCTTTGCCGTTCGACTATCGTGCGGACGTCTATAAATTGACAGAGCAGTCCTCACAGGTTCCAATCACCTTGCAAATCCCCTATAAGCACCTGACCTTCAAGGAGGAGACGACTCCTAGCGGAAAGAACATGCGCGCCACCATGCGCATCGAGGGGCGAATTCAATCACTCAGCGGAAGAATTATCGATCGCATCGACGATCCGGTCGAGCTCCAGATTCCAAACTCGCAGTTTCGTTCCGACGGTGTGGCTGTTTACCAGAAGGTTCTCAATCTTGCGCCCCGAGCGTACAGCTTGTTCCTGATCGTTAACGATGCAAAGAGCAACAACAGCGGCATGATTGAAAAGCGTCTCGAAGTGAAGAAATTCCCCGAGGGCAATCTGTCGGCCAGTTCTCTTGTGCTTGCGGATATGATCGATGTTCTTCCGCCTCGGGCCGTGGCGCAGCAATTCCAGATCGGCAGCCTGAAGGTTCGTCCCAGCGTAACTCGAGAGTTTCAGCGCACCCAGGTCATGAGCGTCTTCATGCAGCTGTATGGATTGAGGATGGACGAGAAGACAAAGTTGCCTAACATCAGCTCTGAAGTTTCGATCACTCGGGACGGGCAGGAGATCAAGAAACTGTCGGACCCGCTGTGGGAAGTCGCAAGTGCTGCACAGCAGGTGAACTTTGTGAAACAGATCCCTATGGCCGATTTCGAGCCGGGCCAATATGCAATCCAAGTAAAGATCACGGATAACATCGCTCAGACGCCTCTGGTCTCCAGCGAGAAATTTACGGTGCGGTAAATGAAAAGATTAGCCGTTGCCTGCGTCATTGTGTTGATGTTACCGGTTTGGAGTTTTGCCGGTAAGGACTTCGCGACAATTACCGGCACGGTTCAGGACTCCAGCGGAAGGTTCATGAGTGGGGCTCTGGTGAGCATCGTAACCGCCGGCTCTGTGGGTATTGATCGAATGGCCCTTACCGACATCCGCGGCGCGTTTTCGATCGAAAGCGTCGTGCCTGGCGAGTATGTCGTTCAGGTCAACATGCCCCGATTCCTGGGTTCACAAAAGGAAAGGATTCGGCTCGAAGCGGGCGGCGGCGCGAATTTCAAGTTCACGCTGATGAGCGTTGCCGAAACGCTTCAGCGATCTGCGTCCCTCGATGCCAAGGAGGACATTGTCTGGACGCTTCGCAGTGCGCGAGCCACCCAATCGGTGTTGCGCTTCTCGGATCCCGCCCTTGAACCAGTCTTTGGGAGCCTGGGCTCCGGTTATACGGGCTATGTGCAGTTTTATTCGAAGGGAGATCCTGGAGCGCGCACGCCTGCCCTCAGCCGAGGATCTCAATTCGCGGTCACTATGGAGCTTCCCGCCAATGCGAAGATGACCGTCTCCGGAGAGTACAACGAGTCTCCCCTGGACCCGAAGGGCGCAAGCGCGCTATACGAGTTTGAGCCTTTGGAAGGTCATAAGACGCGCATCGGCCTCGACGTTCGGCAAGGGATCATTCTTGACGACGCTTTTGCGGCCGAAGAATTGAAGCAGTTTCAGGCCAGCTATTCGGATAAGTTCTACATCACCCAAACTCTTCACGCGGAGCAGGGTGCTGAATTTGGCCACGCGGAAGACCGAAACAGCACCAACTACATTCGCCCACGCGGTGCAATCTCATGGGTCCCCGATCAAAATACGGTTTTTCATGTCGCTGTGAGTACGCAGGCGCCCACGCGTCCAGACGACCCTGTGCGCGCCAAGGAATACTTCGAGCAGGTGAACCTGCCCCCGTCCTTTGAGCATTACCTGCATTCAGAAGTGGGTGTTTCGAGATTTCTCGATGATGCAACGAAGGTCTCGGCAGCGGTTTTTCAGGATCGAGCAAACTATAGGGCCTTGTTTGTCACCGCTCCAGACGGGCGACACGGCCTCTTGATATTGGACGGCAAAGATAGTCCCTCCCAAGGCGTCCGGATGTTTTTGAATCGCGAGTTTAACGGCTTCGAGACCGGCTTCGGGTATACCGTGGCAACGGGTCCCGCGATTTCTCCTGTGGCTTCTAGCCTCGACCAGGTCCGAAGTGAGGTGTCACAGCGGCAGTTCCACGTCATTACAGCGCGAGTAAAAACCGATTTTGCTTTAACAAATACGCAGCTCACGGCTGTATACCGGTGGGTTTCAAAGTACGCCGCGGGAATGATTGACCCTTATCAGCAGTCGTCCGAATTTAACGACCCGACGTTGAGCATAAGCATTACTCAGAATCTTCCGACTTTCGGCGCGATACCCGCGAAGGTGCAGGCAATTTTTGATGCCCGCAATCTGCTGGAACAACCCTTCGGGTCTTCAAGGACTCAACTTACCGTGTCTCCCCGATACGTCAAAGGTGGCATCAATATCCGGTTTTGACGGATCTCCGGTTTTCTGAAGTTTGTATAACACTCATACTTCCGTTCTATAATCCGTATCCCGATTTCCAAAAGCGTCATGGGCGAGAAGTTTCTTTCTCTCAGATTCGTGGCTACCGCCTTGTTGACATTGGGGTTGCTTACCATCGGCGGCTTCAATATCTACCAGAAGCGCAGTTACGTCACTCCCGATGATGGCTGTATCTGGACTCAAACGGATGAAGGCGTCCAGGCGCAGATCGTGGTCGAGGAAAGTGCCTGCGATCGGGCTGGAGTTCAGAAGGGAGACTTTCTTCGCGGTATCAATGATATCGACATTCAGACGGATGCCGACGTCACAAAAGCCCTGTATGGCGTCGGGGTATATTCCAGGGCCAAGTACACACTCGAACGTGATGGGACGCGGATTGAGACGATAGCCGTAACCATCTACCCACCGAACCAACGCCTGGTTCGACGGCGCCTGTATCTGGAAATCATTGGTATCTACTTCCTGCTCGTCGGGGCTTTCGTGTTGATCAAGGGCTTTGGCGCGGCGCCAGTGATGCATTTCTATTACGTCTGCCTGGTCTCGTTTGTACTCTTTGCCTACAGCTACACCGGCAAACTGGATACGCTGGACTGGACTGTTTTTTGGCTGGACACGGCAGCAAATGTCCTTCTTCCTCCCCTCTTCCTCCACTTCTGCCTCGAGTTTCCAAAGCGAAACTTTTTCCGAGGCCACGGTACACGCCTGCTTCTTCTCTATGTCCCGGGAATTCTTCTTCTGGCCACGTGGGCGGCATTTGTCTACGGCACTCTGGATCTTTTGGCCTTTCCGCTTCAGATCCGGGGGGCTCTGGAAACTGCCGGCGACTTCCACTTCGGTGTTTATCTCGTCGCCAGCGCGTTTGTCCTTTTCTGGACGTACAGGACGGTCAGAGCGCCGGATCTACGGCAACAGATGAAGTGGGTCACGCGCGGTGTCACGCTGGGTGTGCTTCCCTACTTTCTGCTACAGTCTTTGCCCCGAGTGGCTGGATTCGTTCCTGAAGCTTGGATCGATGTTGCGGTGTTCCCGCTGGCTTTGATTCCTCCGTCTTTTGGCTATGCGATTTGCCGTTACAAGCTGGCGGAGGCGGACGCGATTTTCAAGCGGGGCGTGACCTACACGCTCGCGACAGCATCGGTTGTTACGATGATCATTCTCACCGGGCAGGTGATGGGCACGGGCTTGGAGTGGCCGGGAAGCACTGTTGCTCGCGTTGGCGCAACGATTGTCGCAGCGCTGCTGTTTTCGCCGATCAAGGATCAGTTTCAGATCTGGCTCGACAAGATTTTCTACGGTGAGCGATACAGCGTGCGGCGAACGCTGGTGGATTTTGCGAGAACGCTGGGGGCAGAAGTTCGTTCAGAGAATCTGCTGGATCGAATTGTCGATCGGCTGAGTCGAGCATTCTCGGTGGACCACGTTGCCGTGTTTGTCGAGAGCGTCAGTACGCCAGAAGTCTTTTTACCCGCTTTGGTCCGTGGTGTGGACATGCCCGTGGATGCTCGGCTCCCGTTCGTCGCCGGCTGGGTAGAGCAGCCTTACATTTTTTCCCAGGAAGCAGTTCTCGGCTTCAACTACTTTATCCCCTGCCGGGTCAAGAACCGCGTAATCGCGTATATCGCCTTTGGCCAGACCCAAAAGGGCGATTACCTCAACAGTGAAGATCTGGACCTTCTTGAAGCGATGTCAGACTACGTGGGCATCGCACTGGAGAACTCCAGGCTTTATAAATCTCTCGAACAGAAAGCCTACGAGTATCACGACTTGAAGGATTTCAGTGAAAACATCATCGAATCCATCAATGTCGGCGTTGTCGTGGAGGACGTCAACCGGCGTGTGGCGGGCTGGAATAAAGCCCTTGAAAAAATGACGGGCCTGAATCGCGAAGCGACGCTCGGCAAGCCTATCGACGAAGCGATCCCTGAGGACTTCCTGCACCGCCTGTCTGAACATCGATATCTTTACAAGCAGCAGTGGAATGGTCTTACGGTCAATCTTTCACTCACCTCGCTGTTGGACAAGACGGGCGCGGCCCGAGGCCGACTCATCATCATCGACGATATTACCGACCGTATTCGTCTTGAAGACCAACTTATTCAGAACGAGAAACTGACGTCAATCGGGCTCCTTGCGGCCGGAGTCGCCCACGAGGTCAATACGCCTCTGGCAGTCATTTCCAGTTATTCGCAAATGTTGCGCAAGCAGATTACTCCCGGTGACGCCGGTTATAAGCTTCTTGAGAAGATCACAGCACAAACCTTCCGAGCTTCCGAAATCGTCAATAACCTGCTGAGCTTCTCGCGGATCAATGCGGCTGAATTTGCATCTGTCAATATCCACAAGGTCATCAATGACACCCTCTCCTTGCTGGAACATTCCTTGAAGACCTCTCAAATCGACGTCAGCGCAAACTTGCTTGCCGAGGCGCCATTCGTAACCGGCAACGCAGGTAAGCTGCAGCAAGTATTCTTGAACCTATTTCTTAACGCTCGTGACGCGATGCCGGAAGGTGGCATGTTGGACGTGCGCACCGCAGTCGTGGATGGGCGAATAGAGATCGTCGTTACCGATTCAGGTGCCGGCATTAGTCGAGAGCACGTCAAAAAGATCTACGACCCCTTCTTCACAACCAAGACTGCCGGAAAGGGTACGGGTCTTGGTCTCTCTGTCAGTTATGGGATCGTGCAGGAACACGGTGGAATTATTTCCGTTGAAAGCAACGTAGGCCGGGGAACCTCTTTCCGCCTCGATTTCCCGCTTTCCAGAAAGGTAGTGAATGTCTAAGGGTAAGGGATGCGTCCTGATTATCGATGATGATGCGGAGATCCGTGAAAGCATCCAGATGCTGCTTGTCTCTGAGGGGTTGTCCGTCGATATGGCGGAGAATGGCGAAGAAGGACTCCTTAAAATTGAAGAGAATCTTTACGATCTCGTGCTTCTCGACCTGATGCTACCGGGAAAGTCTGGCATGGACATCTATAAGGACGTCCGGCGTGTGGATCCCACGCTCCCAGTAGTGATCATCACCGCTATGGGCGGCGTGGAAACTGCAGTCACGGCTATCAAGGAGGGTTGCTACGACTATGTGACCAAGCCGTGGGACAACGACAAGCTCCTTGTCATCATCGGGAACGCCATCAAGCAGAGGCACCTTGCAAGTGAGAACGCCCACCTTCGCCGTGCGTTGCGCGAGCGGTATGGCTATAGCAACATCGTTGGCAAGAGCGAGAAAATCCTTCAGGTCCTCGATCTCGTGTCTCAGGTAGCGCCGAGTCGAAGTACCGTTCTGATTCAGGGCGAGAGCGGTACAGGAAAAGAGCTCATCGCGAAGGCCATTCATCTGAAGAGTAATCGCGCCGACAAGCCGTTCATCGCAGTCAATAGTGGCAGCATGCCGGTCGATCTGCTCGAGAGCACGCTTTTCGGACACGTGCGCGGGGCATTTACCAGCGCAGTTGCAGCGAAGAAGGGCCTCTTTGAGGTCGCCGATCAGGGCACCATATTTTTCGACGAAATCGGCACAATCGGGTTGGAAACTCAGGCAAAACTTCTCCGCGTAATTCAGGAGAGGGAGTTTATGAGACTGGGTGGCGTGGAGACCATTAAGGTCGATGTCCGAATCATTGCCGCTACCAACGTGGATCTCGCCGAACTCGTGGAAGTGGGCCGCTTCCGCGAAGACCTTTATTACCGGCTGAACGTAATCAATATACAACTGCCGCCTCTGCGAGAGAGACGCGAAGACATTCCTCTCATTGCGGAATTCTTCATACGGAAATACTGTGAGGAGAATGGTAAACCTCACTACCGGATCAGTGCGGACGCCCTGAGAGCTCTAATGGATTACCATTGGCCAGGCAACGTTCGCGAACTCGAAAATGCCATCGAGCGGGGCGTCGTGCTGTCACAGATAGAAACGATCGATCGGACGCTTCTGCCAGATTCGGTACTCACGCCTTCCGCGAAGTTCGCCGGGTTGTCGTCATTTTCATTTCCGAAGGAGAGTTCGCTTTTCGATATTATGGATGCTATCGAAAAGCGGGTCATCATCGAGATGCTTGAGCGCAGCGGCTGGAGTCAAACAGAGGCGGCCGACAGTTTCCACATTCCGCTTTCGACGCTTAATCAAAAGATCAAGAGGTACGGAATTGAGATTAAGAAGAAACGTGACCGTACTTCCACCGTGCATTCCGTAAAATAGCGTCCATGCCCAGCGACCTGCTGGCTCGCTTACGGGAGCGTGCCGCAAAGAAACCGAAAAGGATTGTCTATCCAGAGGGAACGGACGCGCGGATTCTCCGGGCGGCACGACGCATTGTTGATACGGGTATGGCCAAGCCCCTTCTCGTTGGATCGCTGCAGTCTATTTCAGCTGCTGCTGAACAAGCTGGAGTCCGAGTATCCGGGATCGAAATCGTCGAACCGACAGCCAACAGAAGAGAACATTACGCCGGCCTCCTCATTTCCGACTGGAAGGCTCGTGGCGTAACCGAAGTCGAAGCCTTGAACCGGTTGCAAGACTCCATGTATTTTGCGGCTGCAATGGTTCGCGCCGGGGAAGCGGATGGCTTCGTTGGAGGCGCCGCGACAACTACAGCCGACACGGTAAGAGCGGCAATCCACTGCATTGGCCTCCGGCAGGAGTCCTCGGTTGTTTCCAGTTTCTTCTTGATGGTTCTGGCTGAGAGCGCTCTCGTTTTTGCGGATTGCGCCGTGGTGCCGGTGCCAACCGTGCCGCAGCTGGCAGACATCGCTTTGGATGCGGCGAGAAACGCGCGCACGTTTCTCGAAACCGAGCCGCGAGTCGCGTTTCTATCATTTTCCACTAAGGGTAGTTCTCATCATCCGTCGCTCGATCGCATTCGCGAGGCCGTTGCTACGGTTAAGGCGCGCGATCCCCAGCTTGTTGTGGATGGTGAACTGCAAGTGGACACCGCCCTGGTGCCCGAGATTGCGGAGTCGAAGGCGCCCCGAAGCGCGACGAAGGGCCGGGCGAATACATTGATCTTCCCGGACCTTAATTCAGGAAATATCGCGTACAAACTGACGGAACGACTGGCGGGTGCCAGAGCAGTAGGACCGATCTTGCAGGGTCTGCGGAAACCTGCAAACGATCTGTCTCGAGGCTGCTCTGTGGAGGATATTATCGACGTTTCGGCGGTGACGTCTTTGCAGTAAGGGAATCCCAGGTCAGACAATATGAATCATCTGACCCGGCTCATTAATCTTCTACAACTCGGCGAACTTTCTTGCGGCTGCGCTTGCGGGCAAGAGCCTGTTTGATGCGCTTTTTCTCCCCAGGCTTCAGGTAGAAGGAATGCTTCTTCACTTCCTTGATGATGTCTTCCTGTTGCACCTTCCGCTTGAAACGCCTTAGCGCATTCTCGATGGACTCACCGTCCTGAATGCGAACTTCGGCCACTCAACACACCCCCTATCCCCTAAAGAATCTTTCGATTATCCGGAGGGCTCGCGCTAAAGTCAAACTCCCATTTTCCGGTGTATACTCCACGCGTTATGGCGCGCTGTCCTCTCTGTAACGAGCGATCCGCCAAGCGATTCTGTCCGGCAAAACAGACTTCCATCTGTGCGGTGTGCTGCGGTACCAAGCGGGAAGTGGAAATTGACTGTCCCGGCTCGTGTGTCTATCTCAAGTCCGGGCGCTCCTATGAATCGGAGACAAAGCCGGTCGATCCGGATATCGTGGCGCGGGCGAGGTCCTTCAGACCCAATTTTTTATCCGAATATGGGCCGGTTCTCGAGATCTTCGGACGGGCTATCGCCCAGGAGCGCCAGCAATCGCCCTGGATCGTGGATCAGGATGTTATGGAGGTCTGTCGAGCCCTCAACGCTACGATGAAGACCCTATCCAGTGGAATCCACTATGAAACCCTTCCTGAAGGTCCAGCAAGAATTGCTTTGTTCCGCGCACTGAAAACGATTTTGGACACCGTAATGTCGCCCTCCGGCCCGCAACAGAGAGCATTGCGCGTGTCTGAGGCGCTCGAAATCTTGGACTTTCTGTTTCTGGCGGTCGCCGCAAAATCCAGTGGACGCCCAAGAAGTCGTCAGTATCTCGATTGGCTCAGCGCAACGTTTGAACTGGCTTCTCCCCCACCGGAATCCGGACGTCTGATTATTCCGTGAAGGTCCTTGCCATTAGGCTGGGCCGCTTTGGGGACATCGTGCTCCTGCTCCCAGCGCTGACTCTGCTGAAGGCGCGGCTGCCCGAATGCCACCTCGCATTGCTGACGGATACCCGCTGGGCGCCCCTCGCCGCAATGTGCCCGGCCATCGATGAAATCATTGCGGTCGACCGACTGGAAATGCGCGATGGGCCCTCGTGGCGTGCAATTGCCGGCATCATGAGGTTGATGTCCAGCCTGCGTGGACGTCGGTTTCAGACCGTCATTGATTGTCACGGTTTTCGGGAGACCAACCTGCTCGCATGGTGGAGTGGTGCTCCAGAACGATGGGGATTGAAGCGATTTGACCAGTCTTTCCTCCGCTTTTGCTTCAACCGCCCGCCTGTCATCGAGGACAAGAAACTTCACGCCTCGGAGTCTTTCACAAGGTTGATCCGCAGTGTTGCCCCGGTGGACAATGCTGTTTCTCCCGAAGTGCCTCTCGTCATCCCCGAGGATGCCCTTCGTTGGGCTGCAGAGAACCTTCCGTCCTCGCCTCTCGCAGTTCTCTTTGTGGACGCGCCTGTCTCCGAAAGGATCTGGCCCCTGGATCGATTTGCGGCCGTTGGGGAGCATCTTGTGAAGAGGTACAGCAGTTCTGTCGTCGCTATTGGCCGCAATGGGGAAGCGCTGGCACGTGTAGCTGGAATCCGCGTTTTTTCGGACCTATCCATTCCGCGTCTTGCGGCAGTGATAGCCCGGGCGGCAATTCTGGTGAGTAACGACACCGGACCCATGCATCTTGGTCCCGCGCTCGGAATACCGACCGTCGCGATCTTCAGCGTCGGCATCCCGACGCATTTCAGGCCGACGGGACCATTTGACCGCTATGTGCAGCGACATCCAATCGAAGCTGTGGGAGTAAAAGATGTCATCGCCGCGGTGGACGAGGTTTGGGAATCTATCGATCGCCCAGATCTTCGACGCTGATCTTGAGTGACTGCAAAAACTTCAGGTCCTGAGACGTGACCTTCAATTTCCCTTTGCCTGGAGCGGGATCGGCGGCGGGTGTCGGGGGTTCTTCGTTGGCTTTTTTGTTGAATCCGATGGTCGCTTCCAACGCCAACACCACCTCGTAGCCGGCGTTTCTCACGTTCTGGATTGCATCATTGATTTCCACAGATTGAGAAAGCGCTCCATTGATGGCGTCCCCAAGCTCTTTGAGCAACCCTTTTAACTTGTCGTCAATCTGCAAACCACCCTCCTGCTAACCATCCTACTGATATCGGTTTCGTGCGGTCAATTCTCAAAATTTGCGGGCCTTTCGAGTAAGATGACTTCCTGACATGGCCGGCAAATTCAAATTGATCTTCGGCAGCTTGCTCAAGTCCACCCACCAGCTCTGGCTTGAAGTTACAGGCACATTTCAGCTGATTTTCGCCGGAGCTTTCGGGTATTACGCAATCAAAGAGTATCGCAATTTTCCTGAGACAACAGAGAGTATCTGGGGGCCGGTGGCTGCTGCCGGTCTTTGCATCCTGACCCTGGGTTTTGGTATCCACTCATTCTGGAAGGCCAGGAAGATTCGCTAGTGAGTGGGGAAAACTACAAGGGCTTCGGCGATCCTGAACTCGTCGGGTTGTGTTTAAAAGGAGATTCCAGGGCCTGGGAAGCCTTGATTCTTCGTTACCGCCGTTTGATCTATTCCATTCCAGTCAAATTCAACTTTCCGACAGCCGACGCGTCTGATGTATTTCAGGCAGTTTGCCTGAAGCTTATTGAGCACCTTCATGAGTTGAAGGACGAATCGAAGGTGAGTGCCTGGCTTATCACGACCACAACAAGACAGTGCATTCATGTGCGGGCTCAACGAATGCGCGAATCAAGCCAGGAGGACGATTTCGAAGAACCGGCGGACGTCGGCGTGAACGTTGAAGATATTCAAATCAGGACCCAGGAACAGCAAAATATCCGCAACGCTGTGGACAAGCTTCCGGACCGCTGCCGACGTCTGCTGGAGCTCCTCTATTTCGAAACGACCAATCCCACATATGAGCAAATCGGGAAAACCATGAATATGCCCGTGGCAAGCATTGGCCCGACCCGTGCGCGTTGCCTCGACAAGCTCCGAACAGTTTTCCGACAAAAAGGTATCCAATGACCGCCGCACCAAAGTTCCGTGTATTTTCGCGGGTGAGAGGGGCTCAATATGCATGACACCGACAAGGAGTCGACTCGAAGACGAGGAGAGCTATAGGGATGAGACACGTAAATGCTGAAAAGTTAATGGAATACAGGGATGGCCAATTAACTGAAGAGTCTAAGGCAATGATCGACAGTCACTTGTCCCACTGCGGTGACTGCTCAAAAATGAGGCAGGAATTACAGGAATTCTTGATTTGGCTTGAGTCTGATTCTACCTTTGAACCCCCCGCCGATGTGCTCCAATGGGGAATGAATCTCTTCCAACCCCTATTGCAGCCAACCGCATCTGTCGATGGGAAAGTCCGTAAAATCGTCGCTTCTCTCGTATTCGACACATTTGACGAACCTGCACTTGCGGGTGTTCGTCGTGTCGGCGCTCCTCCGCGCCAGTTGCTGTTCCGGGCCGGAGATGTAGACGTGGATGTCAAGATCGAATCCGTCGAATCGAATGAGCGCATTTCCCTGGTTGGCCAGGTGTTGTCAACCAGCGAGAAGTTCTTCGATAATACTCCAGTCAAGCTTGAGTCTCACGGCATGGTCCGTTACAAGACGATGACCAACTTCGTCGGTGAGTTTGTTTTCGACGAAGTGCCCAAGGACACCTATCATCTGTCGGTTGATTTGCCGGAAGGGCAGATCACTCTCTTCTGCGTCCACAGGGGAAACTCGTAAAGTTCGTCCTCGTTTGGGCGGCAGCAGGAATCCAGGCCTGACGAGGAAGACGACGTGACATTACTGGATCCGGAGGAGTATCTAGCCGGCCTTACGCAAATTCGTGATGCGGCGCAACAGCGCGCGTATATCTCGAGCTCCAGAGTCGCGCCGACACTCGCTCACATTGAAGCCCTTTCCCAGAAGATCCGCGAAATTGGTTGGAAGGACCTTGCGTTAGCCGAGGTTTTAGCCGAGTCCAACCGATATCTTGCTTCCCAGATTGATACCCCCGCAGCGTGGGCGTTTGCGAACCGTTCGACGGCGCAAGTTCTCCACATGATGCGGAAGTGCGCCGAGGCACAACCGCTGTTCGAGTTGGCTGTAAAGCTCTTCGCCGAAGCTGGACTCAAGTCGGAAAGAGGGCGGACGCTTGTCACGGAAATGGAAAACCTCATGTATCTGGGGCGCTACGAAGAAGCGGTTCGGCTCGCGGAGCCCGCCAGGTCCGACCTGGAGAACGTTGGCGACACCCGGTATCTCGCACTTGTCGAAGTCTCGCTTGGGAACCTTTACTATCGCTTAAGGCGGTTCGTCGAATCCCTGGAGCACTACAAGCTTGCCGCTGCGACGAGCACCGAGCCGGATATCGTTGCCGCTATCGGTTTAGGGCGATCTCATGTGTTGACCGGCATGAATCGCTTCGACGAAGCGCTCGACAGTTACAAAACCACGAGAGATCACTGCGAAAAACACGGCCTCTCGTTGTGGGTCGACATCGTTGATCGCGGGATGTCGACCATTTATCTCCATCGCGGGAATCTCACCGCCGCCTTGCAAATTCTCGATCAACTCCGTCAGAAACACGAAGCCGCCAATGATGCACGGAGGGTTGCCTTGTGCGATATCGACCGCGCTCATCTTTATTCTCAGCTCAACCTCTTTGAAGACGCTTCCACTGTTGCTGGCCGTGCCTTTGAGACGTTTGACAGACTCGGTAATCGCTATGAGTCCGCTCTCTCGCTGACCATGCAGGGTGTTGCGGAGTTCAAACTCCTGCACCACGCAGACGCGCAGGCTGCGTTTCTGAAGGCTCGCGACCTCTTCGTGCAGGAGGGCAACGAAATCTCCGTTGCGGCGGTCGACCTGTGCCTCGCACAGCTTTTGATGCATCGGCAACAGTTTGCCGAGGCCGGAAATCTGGCTCGGCAATCCGCGGATGTCTTTGAAAGACAGCAATCGCCAGTGCGTGCCGCAAATGCTCGAGTGCTGTCAGCTCTCAGCTTTCACGAAATGAATGAGGTCGGCCCGGCTGTCACCGAAGCGCAGCGAGCACTGCATGAGCTGGAAGGACTCCATGCGCCGTGGGTGTTGTACCAGGCGCTGAACACGCTAGGCAAACTGAAGGAGTCTGAAGGAAACACCGGCGAAGCCGAATCGCTCTACATGCGGGCGATTACTGAACTGGAGCTGCTGCGCGGCAATATCAAGCTTGACGAATTCCGGATGTCTTTCGGCAAAGACAAGTATCAGGTTTACGAGAACATGGTCGGCGTCAAGCTCCGGATGGATGACGCGCGATCCGCTTTCGAGTTCGTGGAACGATCCAAGTCCAGAACACTGATGGACCAGATGGAACGCAGCGTCGAGACGGGATCGAACGCGACCGGCGAGGAATCTCCCCGCCTGGGACGGATTCAAAAGGTCCGCGAAGAACTGAACATCCTGTACTCACGCTTGAATGAACTGGGAACAACGGGGCGCGCTGCCGCATCGGATTCCACAACGAGGGATGAAATTGCGAAGCGAGAGCAGGAATTCGTGGAGTTGCTACGGGCTGCGGGCTCTGAGAAACCTGGCTGGGCGACCTTGCAAAGCATGCCTGCACTCGGCGTCGCCGATGTTCAGAACATGCTCGAGCCGGACGAGCTGCTCGTGGAGTACTACGCCGTAGGAGATGCGTTTCAGGCCTTTGTCATAGGGCGCGACGCCTTTCAAATTTTTCGCGATGTTGCACTCTCGGCCGATATCCGCGCATCCATTAGAGGCTTGAACTTTCAGCTCTCCAAGTTTCATCTGCAGCCTTCGTATTTGAGCAAGCATTCGTATTCGTTGCTCGCAGCGACGCGACATCATCTCGGCAATCTGTACAACCAGCTCATCGCGCCGATATCTCACCTCTTCAACGGGAGCAAGCGCCTGATTGTTGTTCCTCACCAGATGCTGCACTACGTTCCCTTTCATGCCCTCCACGACGGCGAAACGTATCTCGTCGACAAATACGCTGTTTCTTACGCCGCCAGCGCTTCCGTGCTTCGGATTTGTCGAAGCCGTAAGCCTTCGGCCGGGTCGGGCCGAGATCTCATTCTCGCTGTAGCCGACTCGCTGACGCCACACATCAACGACGAAGTCGAAGGTCTCAAAAAGCTGCTCCCGGATGCGGACGTCTTCACCGGCGCACAGGCAGGAGAGGACAAGCTCCGAAAGTACGGTCCAGCCGCAGGAAAAATTCACATTGCAGCGCACGGGGTTTTTCGTGCGGACAATCCTGATTTCTCTTCGATTCGACTGGGAGACAATTGGCTCAACCTGTTCGACATCTTCAACCTGAAGCTTGGCGCGGAGATTACAACTTTGAGTGCATGTGAAACCGGCATGAATGATGTGCTCGGAGGCGATGAACTTCTCGGACTCGCCCGGGGTTTCCTGAGAGCAGGAACACCATCTCTTGTCGTGAGTCTGTGGATGGTCAACGACAAGTCTACCGCGCAACTCATGTGTCGCTTCTATCAGGGATTACATGAAGGTTTGACGAAGGCGAGTGCTTTGCGAGCGGCAATGATCGAAGTAAAAGCAGTTTTTCCTCATCCGTACTATTGGGCCCCGTTCATTCTGCTGGGCAAATCGTAGCCGTGCTAACCTAAAGTTAAATGCCTTTTCCATCCGGTTTGCCTGGACAGTATCCTTACACGCGCGGCATCCAGTCGTCGGGATATCGGGGCAAACTTTGGACCATGCGGCAGTACGCAGGTTATGGTTCTGCCGCCGAAACAAATCAGCGTTTCAAATACCTGCTTGCGAACGGACAGACGGGCCTGTCCGTCGCATTCGATCTTCCGACGCAGATGGGAATGGACTCCGATCATCCTCTTGCGCTGGGAGAAGTCGGAAAGGTGGGGGTCGCGATCGATACCCTTCAGGACATGGAAACCCTCCTCGCCGGTATTCCCCTGAACAGCGTTTCTGTCTCGATGACGATCAACGCCACTGCGGCAATTCTCCTCGCAATGGTGGCGACGGTTGCAAAAAAACAGGGTGTCGCCGGCAAGGCCTTGCACGGAACGGTGCAGAACGACATTCTGAAGGAGTACATCGCCCGCGGAACTTACATCTATCCTCCACGCTTTTCGCTGCGGCTGATTACGGATCTGATTCAGTACTGTTCGGTGGAACTGCCGAACTGGAATACGATTTCCATCAGTGGCTATCACATTCGCGAAGCCGGATCGACAGCAGTTCAGGAGCTCGCGTTCACGTTCGCTAACGCGATCACTTATTCGCGCGCTGCTCTCGACAAGGGCATGGACTTTGATGAGTTTGCGCCGCGGCTCTCTTTCTTTTTCAACACCCACAATGATTTTCTTGAAGAGATCGCCAAGTTCCGTGCTGCGCGGACCATCTGGGCAAGAATTGCGAAGGAGTGGTTTCACGCGACGAATCCACGCTCGATGATGCTGCGGTTCCACGCGCAGACGGCAGGATCCACACTAACGGCGCAGCAACCTGATAATAACATCGTGCGCGTGGCGATTCAGGCGCTGGCTGCTGTTCTTGGGGGCGCGCAATCGTTGCACACCAACTCGAAGGACGAGGCGCTCGCGCTGCCTACGGCGGACGCTGCACGCCTCGCTCTTCGCACGCAGCAGATCATTGCGTGGGAATCCGGTGTGACAAACACCGTGGATCCTGTTGGAGGCTCGGAAGCGATCGAGACAATGACAAATGAGATCGAGCGGCAGGTTTTTGCACTTTTAGACGCGGTGGACAAGCGGGGAGGCATGCTTGCCGCGATTGAGACCGGCTGGGTGCAAAGTCAGATCCAGGAGTCCGCTTACGCCTATCAGCGCGCCATCGAGACCGGTGAACGCATTGTTGTCGGAGTGAATCAGTTTGAGACCCGCGAAAAGGAGTTCGTGCCGATTCATTCGAATGACCCTGAACTCGAAAGGGATCAGGTTGCGCGTCTCGCCGGAGTGCGTTCTGATCGTAACTTCCAGGCCGTGTCGGAGTGTTTGCGCCGGCTGGAGTCTGCGGCACGCAGCGAAGACAATCTTCTGCCTCACATCGCGAGCGCTGTTGCCGAGTACGCCAGCGTTGGCGAAATATCGGACGCATTCCGCAGAGTGCATGGCGAGTATCGGGAAGCCGCGATCTCTTGAAATATCATCTCGCGTCATGAGATTTGAGGTCCTCTGCACAGATGCTCGTACACGAGCTCGTCGTGGTCGACTGCATTTGACTCACGGTGTCGTTGAGACTCCCGTCTTTATGCCTGTAGGAACGCAGGCGACCGTTAAGGGCATGACGCCGGAGCAGCTGGAGTCCCTCTCCGTTCAGATTCTTCTCTGCAACTCTTATCATCTGATGCTTCGCCCAGGCCCCGAAACCGTTGCGAAACTCGGTGGACTCCACGGCTTCATGAAGTGGGATCGGCCTATCCTGACCGACAGCGGCGGATATCAGGTCTTCAGTCTGAACAAATTTCGAAAGGTCAACGAAGCAGGCGTTACTTTCCAGTCGCATCTTGACGGGACAACCTACGCTCTGACTCCGGAAAACTCGATGGAGCTCCAGGTCGCACTCGGCGCCGACATCATCATGCCCCTGGATGATTGTCTCGCGTACCCCGCGACGGTCGAAGCGGCGGCTCAGTCTATGCGCCGTTCCATGGATTGGGCAGGCCGTTGCAGCAAACGCTTTGGGGAGCTTGCTTCAGGCAGGCAGTCGCTATTCGGCATTGTTCAGGGTGGGGTTTATCCCGAGCTGCGAAAAGAAAGCGCCGAGCGACTCGTCGAGATCGGTTTTCCCGGATACGCGATCGGAGGGTTGGCGGTTGGGGAACCGAATCCTCTGATGTATGACGTCATCGAGCAGGTAGAGCCGAGTTTACCGGCGGATCGCCCACGCTATCTCATGGGTGTCGGTACGCCGGAAGATCTGGTCGAGTGCGTTAGTAGAGGCGTTGATATGTTCGACTGCGTGATGCCCACGCGTCACGCGCGCAACGGTTGGCTGTTTACCAAGGATGGCCATATCGTGATCAAGCACGCCGAATACAAGGAGGATGACCGGCCTATCGACGAAGCTTGCCGGTGTCCTGTCTGCTCGAAGCATTCGCGCGCTTACCTGAGGCACTTATTTATGGCCGGTGAGATTCTTGCATCGGTTTTGAATACTATCCATAACCTCTACTTCTACCTTGACACGATGGATCGAATAAGGCAGTTTATCGAGTTTCGCCGATTCGATGAGCTCTTGGCCCAGGCGCGGAAGAGAGCAATAAGGAGAAGTTAACCGTTGTTGTTTCTGCAGACGGCCGAGCAACCGAACCTGTTCAATCTTGCCTTGCCTTTCCTGGCAATATTGGCGATTTACTATTTCATCGTGATCATGCCTACCCGCCGCAACCAGAAGAAGGTGCAGGACATGATCGAAAACCTCAAAGTCGGCGATAAGGTCATCACGAACAGCGGGATTTACGGTACTATAGCCGGACTTAAACAAGATCGGATTCAGCTTCGTATCGCGGACAACGTCAAAATCGAGATGTCTCGAAACGCTGTCAGCGCGTTCCAGAGTCCCGATCAAGAACAAACCAACCCATGACAAAAAGAATCCGTATTCGCTCCGTAATCATCATCGTCGTTGCCGTTGCATGCATCCTTAGATTTACTGGCATTCCTACGTCCTACGCCGATCTGAAAGCGAACCTGAGTAAGAACATTCGCCTCGGCCTGGATCTGAGAGGCGGCACTCAGCTTGTCCTGCAGGTCCACGTCGATGACGCCCTCAAAGCAACGACAAACCAGACCGCTGAAGCCCTCCGCGTACAGATGGAAAAGGATGGGATCACCGTCGTCCAGGTTGTTCCCACAGCGGTGGATACCTTTGAAGCCCGGGGAGTTGATCCGGCAAAGGATTCCGAATTCAGGAACATGATCGAAGGCGGATACTCGGATTACGACATTGTCTCAAGCGAGAGCGCGGGCGCGAAAACGTACACCATGAAGATGAAGATGCGCGCAGCAGAAGAGTATCGGGTACAGGCCGTCGATCAGGCCCTGCGGACCATCGAAAACCGCGTCAATGCTCTGGGTGTTGCTGAGCCCGTGATCCAGAAACGAGGAGGGCCGGGCGAGCATGAAATCATTGTTCAATTTCCAGGTGTTGACGATCCTGAGTATGTGAAGGGGATTATCGGTAAGGCGGCCATCCTGGAGCTGAAGCTTGTTCAGGGCACGAATTCCTATCCGACGCGGGATGCTGCAATGCAGCAGTTTGGCGGAATCCTTCCGTCAAACCTTGAGGTTCTCGAATCTTCCAAGGGCGAGAACTCCGGCAGTAAGGTTTTCTGGGTTGTGAACAAGGTTACCAACGTCACCGGGCGGGATCTCAAGAGCGCGGGCGTCAGTCGTGATGAGAACGGCCGGCCTGCCGTCAGTTTTCATCTCAACGCGGCCGGCGCGCAAAAGTTCGGCAAATTGACTGGCGACAATGTGGGCCGGCTGCTGGCGATCGTCCTGGACGGTACGGTGGTGTCCGCTCCAAGGCTAAACAGCCGCATCACCGACAATGGAATCATCACGGGAGGCGGTGCAGGTTTTGCGCCTGATGAGGCGCGGGATCTCGCCCTTGTTTTGAAATCGGGAGCACTGCCGGCATCAATGACTCCGCTGCAGGAGGCAGTTGTCGGAGCCAGCCTGGGCGCGGACTCCATCAAAGCGGGTCTGATAGCTTCTGCGGTTGCTCTTGGCTCCGTCGTGATCTTTGTTCTCGTCTATTACCGGGCATCCGGAATCAACGCCACCGTCGCCATGATTCTGAACCTCGTTGTTTTGTTCGGCGCTATGGCGTACTTCGGAGCGACGCTGACCCTGCCTGGTATAGCCGGCGTCATCTTGACGATTGGCGTTGGTATCGACTCCAACGTACTGATTTTTGAGCGCATACGCGAAGAGTTGCATGCGGGCAAGACTGCTGTGTCCTCTGTGGCGACGAGTTTCTCCCGCGTGTTCATCACCCTCGTGGATACCCACCTTGCAGCGCTCATTTCTGCTATCTGCCTCTTTCTGTTTGGGACGGGAGCGATCAAGGGATTTGCGGTAACTCTTGTGATTGGTCTTGTTTCCAATATGTTTACGGCGGTTTTCGTCTCCAGGACTCTTTTTGAGATGGTACTCAGCAATAAAGAACGTACAGACACGCTAAGTATTTGAAAACCTGGATTCATCTTCTTGGAACCGGGGCAAAACAATGGTGTCTAAGCTAAGGTAGCTGATAATGATTGAGCTATTTCGGGGCATAAAGGTTGACTGGCTGGGCAAGCGGAAGTTGTTTTTTGTGATTTCGATTGTCCTGCTTGTAATTGGGATGGCTTCCCTGTTGTACAGGGGCGAGTTTAATTACGGCTTGGATTTCAAGGGCGGAACGGTCGTCAGCGTCAGGTTCAGCGATAACGTTGAGATCGGTAAAATACGCGACCTTTTGCCTGATGCCAGCATTCAGGCTGTCCAGAATACCTCCGGGGCCGGAGGAAGTGAGTTCCAGATCGAACTGGGACAGTCCGTCGTGAACGAGGATGCCAGTATTGGCCGGCAAACGGTGACTTCAGCGCTGGAAAAGAACTTCCCGGGTAAGTTCACCGTTCTTGGCTCCGAGAGCGTTTCCGCCAAGGTAGGAGGAGACCTTCGTCGGCAGGCCGTGATGGCGACGTTGTATGCCCTGGTTGGGATCCTCATCTACATCGCGTTTCGGTTCGAATGGATCTACGGGGCTGCGGCGGTGTTCGCCGTGTTCCACGACACGCTGGTGACGCTCGGTTTCTTCTCGTTGTTCAACTACGAGATCAACCTGACGGTTATTGCGGCCTTGTTGACGCTCGTAGGTTATTCGGTAAACGACACCATTGTGGTGTTCGACCGGGTTCGAGAGAACCTGAAGACGCGGCGGCGAGACGACTTTGAAACGATTCTGAACGACAGCATCAACCAGACGTTAAGTCGAACGATTCTTACGTCGGGATTGACATTTCTGACCGTCCTGGCGCTGTTCATATTCGGCGGCGAAATCATTAACAATTTCGCCTTTGCCATGGTCATTGGAATCATCGTAGGGACGTACTCTTCGGTGGCAGTTGCGGCGCCATTGGTTTTGATTTATACGAACGCGCGAAAGCCCAAAGCAGTTGCGGCGAATCGGCGTTGACAGTGCTGACGAGGCGTTATATAAGCCTTGATCCGTTAAGAGACAAAAGAAGCGTCTACTGACTGGCGGATCAGCGGTGTTCGTTTGGTTTGCAGCACGCGGAATTTTACTGCGTAAGCGTAATAGGTTCGATGTCCAGGATTCTTTAGGAGGGTTGGAATGTTCGAAGATTCCATACTCGAGGCAGGTGGGAAGGGCAAGAAAGCCACAACCGTAGTCGTTTCTACGATCGTGCACTTTGCGTTGCTCGGTATTTTGATTCTTATTCCGCTGATCTTCACTGAACAGCTGGAGGCAGCCAAATACTTGATCGCGCTCACGGCGCCACCTCCGCCGCCACCGCCACCTCCGCCTCCTCCTTCCGCTGCAGTTGCCGCTCGACCCGTTCAGCAGAAGGTAGTCCAGGTCGATCCTGGCGCCATCGTCGCGCCGACGGAAATCCCGAAGCAGATCACCCGCATTGTTGAAGAAGCGAATACCGGTGGCGTTCAGGGTGGAGTCGTCGGTGGTATCGCCGGCGGAACTGCTGGTGGTGCCTTTGGTGGAGTCCTTGGAGGCATTCTGACTGACGCGAACAAGAATGCGGGGGGTGCGCCACCACCACCACCACCGCCACCACCACCGCCGCCACCGCCGCCGCCACCGCCGCAGCGCATCGGTGGAGATGTGGCTCAGGCGAATCTCATCTACCAGCCGAAGCCGGAATATCCGCCGTTGGCCAAGGCTGCTCGTATTCAAGGCGTCGTCCTGCTGAACGCCACGATCGGCAAGGACGGCACCATACAGGATCTCAGGGTTATCAGCGGCCACGCGCTGTTGAATCAGGCAGCGATGGACGCCGTGAGGCAGTGGAAGTACAAGCCGCAGATGCTGAACGGTCAGCCCATCGAAGTTATCACAACCATCACCGTGAATTTCACGATGAACTAATCAGATTTGCAACCTGCAGGCGCAGGAAAATTTCGAAGAGGAGTGGGATTGTATGATTGTTAAGTTAAACATTCTTGGACTGATGCTCTTGCAGGAAGTCGGTTTTGATATCGTGTCCATGTGGAAACAGATGGGCTGGTTGGCCAGAGCAGTGGTCATCATTCTGGGATTGATGTCTGCGTGGTCCATCGGAGTCATGATCGATCGGGCGCTTTCCTTCAGCTCGGCCCGGAAGCAATCGCGCGAGTTCGCCCCAGCGGTTGCGGGTTGTTTGAAAGAAGGTAAAGTCGAAGAAGCTATCAGCGTTGCGGAGCAGAACAAGCGGAGCCACCTGGCGAAGGTTGTCGAAGCGGGGTTGCAGGAGTTCAGAGCTCATGGCATGTCCACGGAGTTAGCAGGCGAGCAAATAGAATCTTCGCGCCGCGCCTGCGAACGTGCGGAAGCCATCGTCAATGCCGAGTTGAAGCGCGGACTTTCCGGTCTCGCCACTATCGGTGCGACAGCGCCCTTCGTCGGTCTCTTTGGAACGACGGTCGGTATCATCAACGCATTCAAGGATATGTCTTCGGCCAAGGCAGCCGGTCTCTCCGCGGTCGCCGGCGGTATTTCCGAAGCTCTCGTCACCACCGCCTTTGGTCTGTTTGTGGCGGTGCCGGCCGTGTGGGCTTACAACATTTTCACGAACAAGGTTGAAGCCTTCTCGATCGAAATGACGAACTCCTCGTCCGAGTTGATCGACTACTTCATCAAGCAGAAGGGTCAGAATAAGAGGTAACGCATATGGGAATGGGAGGAGGAGGTGGCCGCGGTGAGGTCACTTCCGATATCAACGTCACGCCAATGGCGGACGTTATGCTGGTTCTGCTGATTATTTTCATGGTCGTCACCCCGATGTTGCAGAAGGGCGTGAATGTCGAACTGGCCAAAACGCAGAACCCGCATGACATGACCGAGGCGGACAAGGAAGATTCTGTGCTTGTTGCTGTGGCGCGCGATGGCAAGTTCTATCTCAATCAGGATCGCGTCAACATCGATGACCTGAGTGGCAAAGTCTCAGAACTGCTGAGCAGCCGCATCGACAAGACTATCTTTGTCAAAGGCGACTACCGCGCGAAGTATGGCGATATCGTCATGGTCGTCGATAACTTGCGGGCAGCAGGAGTGGACCAGATCGGCCTGCTGACTGAAAAGGTCGATGAGCAGGTAAAGCAGTAGGGGAGAATCGCGATGAAAAAAGGTAGAAAATTAAGCGGCCCCAAAGGGGATATCAATGTCACACCGTTCATAGATATCCTTCTGGTGTTGCTGGTTATCTTCATGACGATCACCCCATTGACGCCAAAAGGTCTCGATGCCGCCGTGCCCCAACCACCTCCGCCCGGTGCGCCGCCTCCGCCTCCGGATGAGCTGGCGAAGACGGTGATTGTCAGCATTGACTCGGCGGAAGTGATCAAGATCAATCAGCAGGTCTATGAGAAGTCACAGCTCGGGCCGGCTCTTCTCGACATCTTCAGAACTCGTAACGAGCGTGTGATGTTTGTGAACGCCAGTCCCGAACTGCTCTTCAACAACGTCGTCGAAGTTATCGACATAGCCAAAGGATCCGGAGTCGATAAGATCGGCCTTATGACTCCTGACCAGCTCGCTCCGCCACAGTAGTTCGAGGAGGCTTGAGAATCCAATGATCAGGAAATTTGTAACCGTCTGTGCGCTCGCAGCTTTTGTCGTGGCTACTGCCAGTTGCCAAAAGCTGCAGGCACGAGACCGACTCGTTAAGGGAATAAAAGCGTTCAAGGAAAGCAAGTTCGATCGCGCCGCCCAGTACTTCGACGAAGCGCATCAACTCGATCCCGATCTCGCTAACGCCCAACTTTATCTCGCGACCGCCTATGCCCAGCAGTTTGATCCGAATGTCCCGCCCGTTCCTGGCAGCGACAACGAGAAGTTCGCCAAGCAAGCTATCGCTACCTTTGAGTCGGTGCTGGAAAAGGACCCCAAGAACGCGAGCGCGGTAGCAGGCCTTGCAGGTCTATACCAGGGACTCAAGGACTTGAATAAGTCCCGCGACTATTACAAGAAACAAACTGAACTCGAGCCCAATAATCCCGTTCCCTACTATGCCATTGCCTCAACGGATTGGATCAGAATCAGGGACAAGTCTGTTCCGCTGTCCGACCAGGAGAAAGCTGAGGCTGTCGAAGAGGGCTTGCAGTATGTCGACAAGGCCCTCGAAAAGAACCCCAACTATCAGGACGCCTTGGCCTATAAGAATCTTCTTCTCCGAGACAAGGCTGCGGGAACAAAGGATCCCGAGGAAGCCAAGCGATATCTCGCAGAGGCCGATGTCTTCTTCAAAAAAGCTCTCGAAGCTCGAAACCAACCCGCTGCCGATGCAAAGGCCGCGGAAGGCGCGAAAAAGTAGATCCTGGAAAGTTTCTTAGCAAGGCCTTCAGGCAGACAGCCTGAAGGCCTTTTGTTTTTTTGATTAGGCCTATAATTGGACATTCATGATTCGCCTTGAAGACATCCTTGCAAAGGTCGAAAGACACCATCCCGGGGATGATTTCGACCTCATCCGGCGTGCGTATATCTTTTCGGCTAAGGAGCACAAAGGCCAACTGAGAGCCTCCGGTGAACCGTATCTTACTCATCCTTTGGAAGTTTCCAACGTGTTGGCTGAAATGAAGATGGACGCCGTCACCGTCAGCGTCGGGCTGCTGCACGATGTCGTGGAGGATACTCTTGTTTCCCTCGAGGAGGTCGAACGCACTTTTGGACCTGATGTCGCCCACATCGTCGATGGCGTTACCAAGATCTCGCAAATCCATTTCACGTCCAAGGAGGAAAAGCAGGCCGAAAACTTCCGCAAGATGCTTCTGGCCATGACCGATGACATTCGCGTCATCATGGTTAAGTTTGCCGATCGCCTGCATAACATGCGGACTCTCCAGCATCTCTCTGCCGAACGCCGTGTGGCAATCGCGCGGGAAACGCTGGATATCTACGCCCCCCTTGCAAATCGACTCGGAATGGGAAAGATCCGTGGGGAACTGGAAGATCTTTCGTTCAGCTACCTCGAACCCAAGAGTTATCAAGAGTTAAAAGAAGTCGTCGAGCGAAAGCGCAAGTCTCATGAGGTGTTTCTCGCTGAGGTCACCCGAATCGTCGAAGCGAAAATGAAGGAGCACGGCATTCCGTGCCTGATCGAATCGAGGGTCAAGCGACTTTACTCGATCTTTTTAAAACTTCGGAAGCAGCGCATTTCAATCGATGAAGTTTACGACCTGCTGGCCCTGCGAATCATTACCGACAGTGTGAAGTCGTGCTACGCGGCGCTGGGTGTTATTCATAACACGTGGCGTCCCGTGCCGGGTCGCATCAAGGACTTCATTTCCCTGCCCCGGCCCAACGGGTACCAGTCCCTCCACACTTCCGTGATTGCGGGCGGCCAGCCGTTCGAGGTGCAGATCCGAACCTCCGAGATGCACCGGGTGGCGGAAGAAGGCATCGCGGCGCACTGGAAGTACAAAGACGGCAAGCTTGTCGCCGACAGTAAGGAAGACGAGCGCGTTTCGTGGCTTCGCCATCTGGTGGAATGGCAGCAGGAAATGAAGGATCCGGATGATTTCATGAGTACCCTCAAGGTGGATCTCTATCCGGAAGAGGTTTATACCTTCACGCCCAAAGGCAAGGTCATTACTCTGCCGAGAGATGCCTCTCCCGTAGACTTCGCTTACGCAATCCACACGGAAGTGGGCCACAACTGCGTCGGGGCCAAGATCAACGGCCGGATGGTGCCACTTAAAACAAAGCTCAAAAACGGGGACATCGTCGAGATCACCACACAGGCGGGGCACCGGCCAAGCCGCGACTGGCTGTCGTTCGTCAAAACGTCGCGTGCGCGCAACAAGATCCGCCATTGGCTCACCGAGCAGGAGAGCGAGAAAGCAATCGATATTGGCCGTAGAGTTTTCGAGAAAGAAGCACGCAAGTTCAAGTTGAATCCGAAGGAAGTGCTCGAGAGCGATAAGGCGAAGGCGCTGCTCGCAGATTATGGCGCCGCGAAGACAGACGATCTTTTGTCCTCCATCGGTTACGGAAAACTCTCCGCCAAGCAGATTGTTGCACGCCTTCTGCCGGATGGAACGAGCGATCGCCCGCCGGACGCTGAGAGCCGTCTCGCTAGTGCCGTCAAGAAAATCTTCGGCATCGGCGGCGATGCCAAACTCAAGGTGACGGGTTTCGATGAACTGCTGACTTATCGCGCCAAGTGCTGCAATCCCATCCGAGGCGAAGAAATCATTGGATACATCACGAGAGGCAAAGGCGTCGCCGTTCACTCGAAGAATTGCCCCAACGTTCAGAACCTCATGTATGACTCTGCCAGAAAGATTGAAGTGGAATGGGCGGGCGTCTCTCCGGCAGCCGAAGCATATGCGGTGCCGTTGACGATCATGACGGAGAACCGGACCGGCATGCTGGCGGAAATTGCCGCGGCTGTCGCTGACGTCGGTTCGAACATTGTGAACGCAGAAGCGCGCGCGGTCGATGGTCGAGGTTTTGTGGATCTTGTCGTCGAGATTCCCGACAAAAAGCATCTTGAAAAAGTTATCGCGTCAATTCAGCGGATCGGCGGAGTGTTTGATGTCACGCGAAGCGCACGCACCGTGAACCAGGTTAGATAGACAGGAGAATCATGGGCAAGACTATTATTCGCACACCGCTGGGGCCTGCAGCCCTGGGCGCGTATTCCCAAGCGGTCGTTTCCGGCAATCTGATCTTTGTCTCCGGCCAGATCCCTATTGATCCGGCTACGGGAAATCTCATCGACGAAAAGGACATCAAGTCTCAGACACGAAGAGTGCTGCTCAATCTCCAGGGGATTCTGAAGGGCGCCGGGGTGTCCCTGTCGAACGTCGTGCGCACAACCGTATTTCTAAAAAACATGGGTGACTTCGGCGACTTTAACGGTGTTTATGCGGAATTTTTCGATATCGATCCGCCCGCTCGAGCCACCGTGGAGGTGGCTCGTTTGCCCAGGGACGTTGCCATCGAGATCGATTGCATCGCCGTAAAGGACTAAGTCCCCTAGAATCGCTTCCTCAGTTTGATGTCGAGACCCAGCGCCGCTATTTCGTTGGCTTCTTCACGCGACGCGACGATCGACAGATTCTTGGTCAAAAAATATTCGATCACGACAAGCCTCTGCTGGCTTGTTGAGAGGTCCTGGGAATAGGTAACCGTCAAGTCTTTACTGACCTGTTGGGACAGGGTGACGCGAAGGGCGGGGTTGCTGTTGGCGGCTTCGATCGGAAGATCGAACCGTATAAAGTCGAGTCCCATCAGGCCAAATCTGCTGCCTACTCTCTCCCGAAGCAAATCTGCAAGGATGGATGCGGCGCCGCCCTGGAAGAGTTCTTCACTGGTTGGCAGTCTCGAGTTGTCTGTCTGTCCGGCCGCGAGCCTCTCGCGTTCCAATTCGTCTCGCGTCTTTCCTCCTGCAATCAGGCTGACGAGTTCCAGTTGCGGCAGCGGAGGATCGGATCTGAATTCGGCGCGGATGCGATCGCCCTTTCCTGTGATTGACAGAATCACACGATAGTCGCGAACCTCCGTCTCGCCCTGGATATCGACGACAGGTTCGATCCTGAGAGGATCGACGAAGTCGATATTGCCTCGAGTAATTTCGTAACGCTTGCCTCGAAGTATCAGAGTCCCTTCTGTCGCTTCAACGTGACCGGTCAGGCTTGGACTTCCAAGTGTTCCCTTGATGTCGAGGTCGATTCGGCCGCCCGTAATATCGGTTAGCTCATTCTGGACGATGATGTTGCGGTTGCCTGCGACTCGGATCGATAACCGAAGGTTATCCAAAATCGTGCCGCCGCTGTTCAATCCGCCAGGCCGGAAAACCGCGAGGAAAGGTTCAAAGTCACTTCGGAAGGCCATACTGTCGAGACGGAGATTACCTTCCAGTGTTGGCTCATCTGACGTTCCTCGCAACAGAAGGCTTCCCGTAACCGACGATCGTAATCCGGCCGGATAGCGCAATCGAACCTGATCGGCGTCGACGCGCACATTGAGCCCTTCGAGCCGGCTGTTCTGTATCGATCCATTTCCTCGAAAGCGGACTGTTCCTCCTCCGACTCGGCCCTCGAGGTTATCGAATGTGACACGGTTTTCATTGAATCGGACATCACCAGCCAGTGCGGACAGCGTCGTATAAACGCCCTCGCGTCCCAGCGAGCCATTGGAAATATTCGCGTTACCGCTGATGCTTGGATTGGCAGTTGTGCCTCCGATCTGACCGTCTACCTTGACGATCCCCGTGACAGACCACGCTTCATAGGCGGCCGTCACTTCGGAAAGGTCGAGGTTGCCCGTGACCCGGAGATCCAGGGGTGGCGAGTTCGTGAGACCAATGGAGCCTTTCAACGTAATCAATGTGCTGTACGCGCCATTGAACGATGCGCCCTCCGCCAACGTAATACGATTGGCATCGAACTCGAATGGGAAAGGTTTCGCTCCCTGGAACGTATATCCGCGAATGGAGGTCTGAATCGAGCGAATCGTTCCCTTGCCTGACAATGGCGCCTGTCCCTTCAGCTCTCCGTCGATCGTTGCATCGCCGGATGCCCTCAAAGTACCGCTCGAGAAGCTTGCGAGCTTTTCAACCGAGTAATCCGTAAAGTCAGCATTGGCCTTGAAGCGATATCCCGGAGTGGACATATCGATTTCCGCGGATAGATTCAGATTTTGAAGCCCGGTCAAGTTGACTTTCAGGCGAGGCCACGTCGTGGATAACGTGACCCCTACCAGCGGAAACGTCTCGCTGCGGAACGAGAGGTTCTCAATTGTCGCCGTGCCCGCGACCTGTGGCCGGCTTTGGGTGCCGGTCACGTTGAGGTGTGCCTGTTGAATCGTGCCTCCAATGGTCTCCGGAACCCCGAATTCTCTCAGGCGGCTGAAGGGCAGGGCACTGAGGTCGGCTGTCACGTTCAGTGCGCCTGTCGCACTGTCGAACTCCAGCGTTTCCGCTTTCAAATTAGTGCCGAGCTCTAAGGCCGTTGCGTTTTTAATTTGGATCAAAGGCTCGTTATAAGTCAGATCTCCTGAGAAAGCATCGAGAGTATGCCCCCTCGCTGTCAGTCGCGTTCCGCTCACACGGCCGGCAACCCGCAACGGGTTCAGCGAGGTTACTGTGACGTTGCCGCTCAGAATTCCACTAACGTTTTCCTTTACGACGCTGGCGAAGTCCTCTGCGCGCACATGGTCCGACTGTATGCGCAGATTTATGGATGTTCCATCAAGGTTGGCGGTGCCATTCACCGTAGCCGTTGAATCTGCAATATCGACTCTGAAATCCTTCAACTCCGCCAGCTGTGTTTGCAAATCGAGTTTAGCCGAGCCCTCCGCATGACGGATCGTCCACTCGCGGAATTTGAAGCCGTCGATCACCACATTTCCGTCGAGAGTCGGTTTTTGGAACGATCCCTTGAGCGTTCCGCTGAATGAACCTTTCCCATTCGCGTCGGGGTACAGAAAGTTCAGAGATGCCAGATTCGAAGAGGATAGATCGACCATGAGATCAGCTTGCACTCCCGCGATCTTCCCACGCGCTGTAATGTCTGTCTCAAACAACCGAAGAGCTGCATTCTTGATTGTTACTTCACCAGGCCTGGCGGCGAACTCCAGCGTTCCCCGGGCAGGTACGGAAACGGCCTCAGACTGTAGTGGTGAAGCATAAGGAGTCAATGTCGAATCGCCTTCAAATTCGTAGCGCTCCAAACGTCCTTCAAACCAACCCTTCAGACGGCCTCTTGCGCTGGAGTTCAGCACATACCTCGGGTCCCATGGATACAGGCGAACGAGTTGTCCGGCGTTGATGCCTGAGTAATCGAGATTCACGGTGACTCGTGGCGTTCCTGGCAAGGGCGCTGCGGAAACGCTCCCGGATGCGGCGCCGTCCAGAACAGCCCCTGTTAATCTGGTCAAATCCAATTGTTTTTCAGGAAAGCGGTAGGTGTAGCTCGCCTTTACGGTACCTGCATTCCAGCCGGAGATTTCGACGCGTTCCGAAGCCATGTCTCCGCTTGTCGAGAAGCGTTCGGACGAGAACTCCAGCATGCCTTGCGCCGTTACCGTGCCCCCGAATGGCTCCTCGGGCATGAAGTGCTTCAGAAAGGTGCTTTCAATACGGCCGGTGTACGCCAGTTTCGCCACGATATCGGGGGTGAGCACCTTGTCGATGCGGCCCTGAAACTTTGCGGAAGACTTTGCGGATGTCACTTCCACAGTCTTTGCGATGATCGTTCCCTGAGTGAAGTCGAACTCAGACGACAATGTGTAGGGAATGGAGAAGCTGCCGGGATTCTCCAGTGACCCTGTATAAGAAACCTGCGCCGAGAGCGTCTGCGTGTCGGCCCGATAGCGCAAGTCCGATGCCAGGTCCTTGATATCGAAATCAATCTTGGTCTGGCGATCATTGATGATTGCCTTTCCATCGAGGACCTTGAGACTGTCGATGGAGAGCGTCAGCCGCGACTCTGGTGTGTCCGGCAGTTTGATTGGCCCCGGCAGGTTCGTTCTACCCTGAGGATCCACACGCAAGCGAAGCTCCGGTTGCACGATTTGAAGATCGAACAGGTCGATGCGCCGTTGAAGAAGGCTGCGGAGCCGAATACCAACAGAGATGGATTTGATATGGCCGAGCGGAGGTTCCGTTTCAGCCTCCGTTCCTCTCAGCGTAAGATCCTCCAACTCCAGACGCTGCGTTCTCACGCTCCAATGGAAGCTTCCAAGGAAGACGCGAGTCCCGGTGTACTCCGCGGCCTTCTGCACGACAAAGCTTCGGAGTCGCTCATTGAACTGCGGCGAGTTGAGGTAGACGTAGACCCCTGTAATCGCTGAAAGCGAAATCAGTACGAGAAGAACGAGGGCGACAAGGAGAACTCGCCTAGTTAGGAATCTTCTCAATGACGCTCCTCCTTCTTAGCTCTATCAGCCACGATCCGACTTCTTCGTTTGTCTTTTCAAGGGCTCTGTTCTGTCGAATCGCTTCGCTTACCTCTTCCAGCGGCGCAACTCGTTCCCCTCGGGCCCTTGCTTCCGGTGTATAAACTTCGTCGTAATACCTGCGCAGTTCGTCGTCGGAAACTCGGACGAACTGCTCAAACCGTTCCATCATGAACTGTCGCCGGCGGAATTCTCCAACCAGGACATCTCTCAAGTCCTCGGTCGAAATTCCTGGAGGAACCTGTATGGATCGCAGCCGCTGAGCGATCGCATCTTCAGGCACCTCGATATTCCGAAATTGAGCAATCTGCTCCTCGACCAGGTGTCTCTCAATAAGGGCATCGATAATCGATTCATCGCTTCCCGGGTTGCCTCCAAGGGCAGACTCGATCGAGCGCTCTTTCCGAACATCGCTGAGGGTGATGATAAAGCGATCGTCGATGACCGCGACGATTCGATCCAGTATCTCCCCATAGACAACTGGCGCCAATAAAAGGATTACACTCAGGATTCGCATGGGATTGAGATATTTACGCATGTTTAGAAAGCCTGCCCCAGTGTGAAAAAAAGCTGAGTTCGTTTCTGGCGTTCCGGCACGCCGAATTCATTTGGGCGTATCTTTGGGTTGAGGTTGAATCCCACGTCGAATCGTACTGGCCCAAGGGGCGTAAGAAAACGAAGACCCAGCCCAGCGCTGTGTGTGTAGTCCGCAAAGGAAAAGTCTGAGGGGCGCTCAAAGACATTTCCCGTGTCGTAGAAAGCTGCGCCACCGAGGGTTCCAAACGAGAAGGTCTTTATCGGCACACGGTATTCGACGTTTTCAATGGTCAGGAGTTGGCCGCCGCCCGGAGGGCCTGCTTCATCCACATCGAAACCGCGCAGTGTCGTCGAACCACCTGCGAAGTACCGCTCCGAAATAGGCAAGTCCACAGTGTCGCCATAGGGAACCTTCCAGCCGATTCGGTTTGAAAGTGCCACAATGCCCACGCCATATTTCCTCTGGTATGTGGATTGATTAAAAAGTGACAAGAAATCCACTTCAGACCCCAGACCTTTGCTGGCAATTTGGAATGTGCTTGTCGTAAAGACTCCCCGTTTGGGGTCTAAAGGATCGTCTCGGGTGTCAGTGACATACGATGCGCCGACCCGCGCGATCTGAATGATGCCTTCAAGATCGGGAAATCTCCGGCCGAAATTCGACCTGATGTCTTTGAGGTTTACGGTCTGGTAACTCGCCGTAAGGAGGACATTTTTTGTGACGGACAGGCGCTTCCGGACCTGAAGGGAAAATTCGATGTCGTTGGACTTGTAAGCAACCTGATTCCTGTTTTCGATGGTCAGAGTAGCGTAGCCATCCAGGGTCTCATGATTGAAGAGCCTCGGTTCGTGATAGGTCGTCTGGAATTGCTGTTCATACAGTCCCAAACGAAGCCGGGCGCCGAGCGAGCGCGCGCCTCCCATGAGGTTGTTGTGAGAAACATCGAGCGTTATGCGTGGCCCTGCATATTCCTTAACGCCGATGCCCGGAGTAAACACGATAGGCTTTGCTTCTTCAATCTGAATGAGCACAGTGCGCAGCTCGCCAGTGTCGCGGTCGAGTGCGACAACGTCGACATGTCTGAAGAGACCGGTAGCATAGAGCTTCCTTTGTCCTTCGAGGACGTCTTCGGGGTTGTACGGAGAGTTGTACTCCTTCAAGCCACTGGTGCGTCTGATGTAGTTGGGGTTGGTCAGCGTGTTGCCCGAGATGAGAATCTGCCCGACAAGGTAACGCCGTCCTTCTGAAATTCGATAGGTCAGGAGTCTTCCATTCGTCTCTGGATTTCGGTCTGCCGCCGCCTCGATGCGAGCATCCGGATAGCCCTTCTTGTAATAAAGCCGCGTGAGATCACGCCTTGCATCTTCCGCTTTATCGGAGGAATAGAGGTCCGCTTCCTTTAGATGTATGGCGGCCCTCAGTTCCTCCTCAGGAATCGCCATGTTTCCTTCGAATTTAACTTTCTCGATGGGATAGCGACTGTTTTCTGTGATCTCAAATACAACGTGAATCTCATGCCTGGTGCTGTCTTCCTCGCGATGAAACTCCACAAAGGCCGCCTCGTATCCCGCAGCGCTATACATCTTCCGAATGGCTTCAACGTCTGCTTTGACGAGCTCATCACTGAACAGGCCGCGATTAAGAACGGCGGCAGGATGAACGCGAATGCGTTTTTGAAGTTCCTCGCTCGTGAACGCGGTGTTGCCTCGGAACTCGACTGTTTTGACGCGATGTTTCTCCCCTTTGTTAATGACAAAGCGAACCTGGAATGGGCTGTCCGCCGTGGATGGAATGATTTTGGGGTCATCGACTGTCGCATCGAAGTACCCCTCCTGTTGTAGATATTCGACGATACGATCGCGGCCTTCCCGGATGAGATCCGGATCGAACGAGCCCTCTTCGAAAATCGGGACAAGCTTTCGAATCTCTTCATCGGAAATCTGACCTGCCGTATCAATGACGGTTTCCTGTCCGGGCTCGACCGTAATGTCAAGGCGCACCGAGTTCTCACCAGCGTTGAATGCGTGGGTTGCTGCAACGCGCGTATTCAAAAAATTCTTATCGAGAAATTTTTTCTGGATCGCGGAAACGCCTTTGTCGATGGCGCTGGCATTGTAGATATCCCCCGAAGATACGTGAAATGCGTCTTGCAGATCCGATACGGTAAAGTTGTTTTCGCCGCCGCGAATATCCACCTCGCTGATGTGTGCCTTATCTTTCGCCGTAATGCCGTTGGCAATCACGTCGACGTTTTGTAGCCGATTGGTGGTGTTGTCCAGTGATGTTTGAACGGTCAGCTTCGTATTGAAGTACCCATCGTCCTCGAGAAGCTGACCAGTCGCCTGTACGATCTCGTCCACGCGTGCATTTGAAAACTTCTGCCCTACAGGCAAGCGCAGGAGGGTCGACAGTGGTCGCTCAAGGATGTTTTCAGGCAGCAGCCTGAACGTCCCGAAGTACGAGTGGGGAGTTACGAGAAATGTCAGATTTGTGCCGGCGTCGGAGCTTGATGCATCGACTTCAACGGAACGGTAGTGTGCAGTCTCGAATAGTGCTTGTATTGCGGCGCGAACGTTTTCAGGGGTAATCATGTCTCCGGAATGGAGCGAAATCCGTTCCAGATCTTTCGGGTCAGCGCCTTCAGAAAGGCTTATGTTCGAGACCCTTGTTCCATAAAACGCCTGTTGCGCCCATGCCAGTGTCGGTATCCACAGGAACAGGAGCCCAAGCTTCATAAGAGTTTTCGACGTTCGGCAGGGGAATTGGCGACACGAAAGAATTGAAGGGTAGAAAAGCCTGAGTTTCCTCAGCGAGGGTGCGTGGGTATCCTTCCCCACGACCAAGGGCCATTACGCCTTGGTGATACGGCCCGAGCGGATGCAGCTCGTGCACACCCGCATGCTTTTACGGGTTTTGCCGACAACCACGTGAACGTGTTGGAGATTCGGATTCCAGCGGCGTTTCGTCAGATTGTGGGCATGACTGACGCGGTGCCCGTAGATCGGGCCTTTATTGCAAATTTGACAGCGAGCCATGAAGGTAACACTCCTTCGAGAAATGAACCGGAAGTATAACACGTGCTACAATCCCGGCACGTTATTAAAAGTGAGGAGTCTCTTGTGAAATCTGTGCCCCTTCTGGTTCGCCTGGCCGTCCCCTGTCTTTTGCTTGCGGGCTGCAGCTCGAATGCCAGCGTCTCTGAAAATGTCGTCGCGCGTGTGAATACCAAGGAGATCACTGAAGCGGAGCTCGACAAGCAGTACCAATCCAGGATCAACGGCGCCCCGCAAGCTCCGACACCGGAGGAGCGTGAGGCACTCAGGTTCCAGTTGGTTCAGCAGATGGTCGATGATGAGATCCTTCTCCAGATGGCTACCTCTGCCGGCCTCAATGCCACGGATGCGGAGGTTGAAACCAAGTACACCGACTTCAAAAGCCAATATACGGAGGAGCAGTTTCAGGAGTCTCTCAAGCAGCAGAAGTTGCAGCCCGAGGACATCAAGGCCGATATGAGAAAGGCCCTGACGCTCGAAAAGCTCATAACAAAGGAGATCACGTCGCGCATCAATGTATCTCAGGCAGAGATTAACGACGTCTTCGCTAAGAACAAGGAGAAGTTCAACCTTCCCGAGAGCTATCACGTTCAACACATCATGGTCACGCCCTTCCCGGACCAACAGGTCACCAATTTGAAGCGTGATGACGCCAGGAGTGAAGCGGAGGCCCAGGCCAAAGCCGAACGGCTGCTCCGCGAGATCCAGGGTGGCCACGATTTTGCCATCGTGGCGCGGGACTGGTCTGAAGACTACGAAACCGCTCCCAATGGTGGCGATCTGAGCTTCCGTTCGCTGGAACAGCTCGAGAGCATAGATCCGAAGATCAAGCAGGCCGTCATTCATCTCAGGGTTGGAGAGAGTAGCCCGTTGATCCAAACGCGATTCGGATATCACATCCTCAAGCTTCTGGAAAAGGATCAGGGCGGCCAGAAAGATCTCAACAGCGCTTCAGTCAGTGCGCAGATTCGCCAGGCGATATTCAACCAGAAAGAACAGATGTTGCGAGCGGCATTCTCTGAAGTTGCCCGTAACAAAGCTCAGGTGAATAACTACCTCGCGGAGCGATTGCTGGAAAGCGCGGGAAAGGCGGCCGCAGCAGCGCCCGAGGCCAAGACCGAAAGTAAGACCGACACCAAGGCCGCAGAACCCAAACAAGAACAGAAACCAGAGCAGAAAAAGGAAGAAGCCAAGGCTCCCGAAAAGTCGGCGGAACCCAAGAAGGACTAGCTTTGCGAGAAAAGTAACGGCCTGAGAATCCCTCACCCGGCCCTTCGGACCACCCTGCGATATGTCCCCTCTCCCACCGGGAGAGGGTGGCCCGAAGGGCCGGGTGAGGGATTCTCAGGCCGTTACTTTTCGCCCCCCCTACTCCACCCGCGCGATCAAGTCCCCAAGCTTCACTGCATCGCCTTCTGCCACACTCAACTGAAGAACTTTCCCTCGTTTCGGCGTCCGAATCTCGTTCTGCATCTTCATGGCTTCCATGACAACAATGCCCTCATGTGCCTCAATATCGTCGCCTTGGCGCCGGAGAATTCGAACGATCTTTCCCGGCATCGGCGCGCGAACTACCGCGACACCGCTGGCAGAAGGGCCCTGTCGTCGAGCTTTTCGGCTGGAGTCTACAAACTCCACGGGTATTTGATTGCCGCGGATGGAGACGTCGTAGCCGGTCTCTGTTGGCGTGACGGCCACCTCCATAGAGACACCACTCACGCCGAACCATAGCGACTCAGATCCGAGCCGCCGTTTTTCAATCCTGTACATTCGTCCACCGACGGTGGCTTCTATGGTGCTTTCCGTCTCGGTCCAGGACAAGTCGATCTGTTTGCCTGCGATGATCGCTGTCCTATGCTTCATCGACGCATCCCGCGAAGTCGTGCCGCGGTTTTCCAGGACGATTTAGTCGTGCTCGCTGTGTTTCCGTCTTGCCTGGGGCCGGCATCGAACAGTGCTGCGGCTATCGCCGCAAGATCCGCATCAAATTGAGAAACCTGTTCCGGTGCAGGACGTTGTTTGAGCCAACGATCAATGAATCCGGTATCGAAATCTCCTCTGTGGAAGTCGGGACGATTGAGAATCTCTCGAAAAAAGGAGAGGTTGGTTTTGATTCCTTCGACCTGATACTCCTTCAGAGCTCTCTGCATCCGCTGGATCGCCTCGCTTCGTGAAGGCGCCCACGCAACGAGTTTTGAAATTAGCGGATCGTAGTCGATCGGCACCGTCCAACCCTCGAACACTCCGCTATCGTCGCGGATTCCAGGGCCGGCGGGAGTACGCAGCCGTCGAATTTCGCCCGGCGAAGGGAAGAAATTGTTTTCGGGATCCTCGGCGTAGATTCTGCATTCGATCGCAGCCCCCTTCAAGGAGATGTCCTGTTGCCGGAAACTGATTTGTTCTCCTGCGGCGATACATATCTGCTCCCGCACGAGGTCGATCCCGGTAACCATTTCGGTGACGGGATGTTCCACCTGGAGCCGCGTGTTCATTTCGAGGAAGTAGAACTGGAGGTTCACATCGACTAGAAACTCGACGGTCCCCGCATTGATGTACTCGGCCGCGCGAACGACCTGCAGAGCCGCTTCCCCCATGCGTTGTCGAAGGGCATCGTTCATGATTGCCGAAGGGCATTCCTCAATGACCTTTTGATGGCGTCGCTGAATCGTGCATTCGCGCTCACCCAGGAATACGGCGCTGCCATGGCTGTCGGCGAGTACTTGAATCTCCACGTGTCGTGGTTTCTCGACAAACTTTTCCAGGTAGATTGCATCGTCTCCAAACGCTGACTGTGCTTCGGCGCGTGTTAGATCGAGGGCCCTGGCGATCTCCGCTTCGGCCGTGACCAGCCGCATACCCTTTCCCCCGCCTCCCGCCGAGGCTTTGAGCATCACGGGATAGCGAAGCGTCGCCGCAACCCGACGGGCTTCGTCAGAATCTCGCACGGGTTCGAGAGTGCCTGGAACCATCGGTACACCAAACCGCGCGGCAGCTTTTCTGGACTCTACCTTCGATCCCATCAGCGCAATGGACTTTGGCGACGGTCCAATAAAGACGATACCCGCGTCGATGCATGCCGCGGCGAATACGGAGTTCTCCGACAGAAAACCATACCCCGGATGGATCGCTTCCGCATGGCATTGCTGCGCAGCCCTCAGGATCTTCTCGATTGAAAGATAACTCTCACGAGACGGTGAGGGTCCGATGGGATATGCCTCGTCTGATAGTCGAACATGCAGAGCGCCCCGGTCTGCCTCCGAATAGACAGCGACCGGCGAAATTCCCATATCGCGACACGCCCGGATGATGCGAACGGCAATTTCACCCCGGTTGGCTATCAGGATCTTCTTGAACATGTGATGCCAATCCAAAAGGTATGGAGATGATGAAGAAAAGCAGCACCAGGACTTCAGAATCTCCGAAGTTGTATTCGTTTAGACCAGAAACAACAAAGCCCGTTAAAGCTGCAATCGACCCCAGAATCGGCCATCGGGATTCCTCAGCACTCCGCTTAAAGAAGCGCAGCAGGGATCTGTACAGCTCGACCAGAAACCACAAGAACGCTGCAAGGCAGAGCAGCCCGCGTTCGGCCGCGATCTGCAGGAAATTGTTGTGTAGGTGTCCGTAGTAGAAGTTCTTAAGATCACCCTTGTAATACTTCGGGAACTCGTCATCGACGCGTTCGGGTCCGACCCCAAGAAGGGGATGATCCTTGATCATCTGTGCTCCCACCGATAAGTAAGCCATGCGCGAATAGTTGGTCGCCAGCCCGCGATCAAAGCTCATGCTGACGCGCCGGTAGATCAAAGGCGACGTGATAAGGCCGACCAAAAGCACGGGCAGAAGCACTGTGGCGACAACGCGTCGTGGAAGCGCCATCGCAACGAAAGCGAAGCCGACGGCCGCTCCCAGCCAGACTCCCCTCGTATTGCTGAGTACGATCGCAATGCTGATCACGGAGATGGCCGCAACCCACTTCCTGCTCAGAATTCCAATCGCGGGAATAGCGGCGCACCATACCAGAAGCTGGACGCCACTAAACGTCATCCAGTGTCCCAATGGGCCCGTGATACGGTTCAAGAGCGTAGGATCGTCGCCGATGTCGCCAGACCTGAGAAAAGCGGCTTCCGCAACGCCAAATTGAACAATGGCGGTTACCGCCGATACAACCGCCACTCCAAGCAGCAATTTGTACGCCTTCTCCGCTCGCGACTCGC
>Ga0070675_100000089_pt1 | contig 53123 bp, 45 predicted proteins | sample KBSM43metaG_FD_65343 | JGI IMG/M metagenome (GOLD analysis project Ga0070675, IMG submission 65343) | Miscanthus rhizosphere microbial communities from Kellogg Biological Station, Michigan, USA - KBS M4-3 metaG | ecosystem: Host-associated > Plants > Roots > Rhizosphere > Soil ... | reverse complement strand
ATTCTTGGGATGAATCTTCAGTTGGCCGATCTGTCCCACCTCACGCAAGCCGACCTGCTGCCAGGTCCGACCCGCGTCGGTCGACTTGTAAACGCCGCGACCGACGATGACGTTCGAGCGGATCGCCTCGCTGCCGGTGCCGACATAGATCACATTCGGATTTGAATCGGCGACATCGATCGCACCAATCGATCCGGTCGCGATCTGGCCGTCGGTGATCGGCGTCCAGGTGATGCCGTAGTTCTCGGTCTTCCACACGCCGCCGCCAGTCGCGCCCATATAAAAAACGTTGGGCTGCGTGCGCACCCCGGCCGCGGCGGTCGAACGGCCGCCGCGATGCGGTCCGACCGAGCGCCAGCGCATGTCCTGATAGGTTTTCAGATCGACGATGGTATTGGCACCGGTTTGCGCGATCACCGTCGCGCGTTCGGTTCGCGCGAAGGTGACCAGCGTGAATGCCGTCACGCCGAGTAGGAGGAGCTTTCGCATAAGAAGGGCCTCTTCTTTCAGAGGGCGATTTTACTACTAGGTTACCGAGATGACGGAGGCACGGGTCCAACACGGAGCAACAGAGAAACGGAGACAAGGGACAAGAAACTTAAGTATTTCTTTTTCTTTTTTCTTTTTTTCTTTTGCTCCGTTGCTCCGTGTTGGACCCGTGCCTCCGTCTCCTCCGTGACGCTCAGTCAGCCAGTTCGATGCTCGATCTTCCGCCGTACGGCGCGAACGGTTGGCCGCCGAGTGCCACGATCTCGACCGACAGCTTGGTCCCGTCCACGCGGACGATAACAAAGTGATGCGGATTCTCTGCCTGGGTTGGTCCCGGCCGCATGATGTGATCGACGCGGATTTTTTGCGCAGCGCCGGCCGTTAGATAGGTAATGAGATCAGGCTCGCTGTCGTAGGTGTAGAGAGGAGCGCCGCCGCCGCCGGTCACGATGCTGTCGAGCCGGTAAGTTGTTCCATCAGGATCGGTATAGTGCTCCACAAAATGATCGAGAAGGTGATCGTGCCCGGTGATCAGCAAGCGGACATGGTGCTTGCGAAACAGCGGCATATAGACATTCCTGATCACTGCCGTCGCCGGTTCGACGGTATCTCCGCCATGCGGTCCGGAGGAGAACGGCGGGTGATGAAACACCGCAGCGATGTTGACGTAACGGCGGCGGTCCAGCTGTTCGAGCTGATTCGTGACCCATGTCAACTGCAACGGATCGTTCGCGATATTGGAATCGATCATCAAGAAAAACGTGTTCCCGTAACCAAACGAATACGTCGGATATCCGGCGAGACGCCGCGGCGACCCCTCCGACGGCATCAGCTTCGACATTGCGGCCAACGCGTTGTGCAACCCCTGCGCGCGGGTCCGATCGCCGACCGGCATCCCGGTTACGTCATGATTCCCGACGGCAAAAAAGTACGGTATGTTCGCCGCCGACAACTTCTCGATGATCGGTGAAAAACTGACATTCCACATCGAGCCGCTGACGCCGCGCAGTACCGCGTCGCCCGACTGAACGACGAAACGCACCGGAAATGGCGTCGCCGACAACCCCTTGGCCTTCGCGATCATTTCTTCCACCAGCTGCTTGTGCTGCGGGTGGATAATCACGCCGTCGCCGGGAACATCAGGAGCCGCACCGCTGCGTGTGTCGCCGTAGGCGATGAATGAGAATCGTGTGATGCCCGCCGAGTCCTTTTCACTTGGTAACGGTTTCGACGGCGGTCGAATCGGCTTCACGGTGACTAGCTGCGGAAGTGGAGCCGGCGCCGGCGGCTGGGCGCCTGGTTGGGTCGGCAGCGGACCAGGAGGCGGAGCCGGTTGCTGCGCTGCCACAATGCCGCCAGCGATCAGCAGCGCCGAAAACACGAGCTTGTTCATGAAGCGCACATGTTAACACCCGGGTTCTGCGTTTCGTCCTGACCAGCGTGGAAACTCTCCTGCAGGACGCTCGATTTGCCATCCGATCGCTCGCGCGGATGCGCGGCGCGGCGATTCTCGCCATCGTCGCGCTCTCACTCGGTATCGGTGCGACGACCACGATGTTCAGTGTGGTCGATGCGACCCTCTGGCGGCCGATGCCCCTCGAGCGTTCTGATCGACTCGCTGTCGTATCGGTGACGAAGACGACGGCGCGCGATGGTCTCCAGCGCCTTCGCTGGTCACGCCCTGGAATCGCGGAACTCGAAGCCGCGACGACGTCGTTCGAATCGATCGCGTCGGTGACGCTCACCAGCATCACGATTCAAATTCTTGCACCCAGCACCCAGCATCCCGGTCTTCCGGAGCAAGTCGACGGCGAAGTCGTCTCCCCGCCGTACTTCAAGACGCTGCGCATCGCGCCAGCGGCCGGACGCCTGTTTCGAGCCGACGAAGACACGACGCCTGGCGCGGCGCCGGTCGCGGTCATCAGCAACACCATGGCCCGCCTTCGCTACCCTGACGGCGCACTCGGTGCGACGATTCGTGTCAATGACGTGCCGCTGACAATCGTCGGCGTGCTCGCGCCCGGATTCCGTGGCCTGAGTGGTAAATCGGATATCTGGATTCCGCGCACGATGGCACCGACGTTGACGTACTCGGAATATCTGACGACGCCACAGCACTTCATCATGGTGATCGCGCGGCTCAAGGACGGCGTATCGTTCGCCACGGCCAACGCGGAACTGACGGCAATCGGTGATCGCTTCGCCGATGTCCCCTCTACAGACGACGCGGTGTGGGGAGCAGTGGCGCGCAGCCTTGGCGATGCGCGTGTCGACACGACCATTCGCCGTTCAGGCTTCGCTTTGCTCGGCGCCGCGGCGTGCGTCCTGCTGATTGGCTGCGTCAACGTCGCCAGCTTGCTGTTGGCGCGTGGCCGTACCCGACAGCGCGAAATCGCAGTGCGGCTGGCGATCGGCTCGGGCCGCTGGCGCATTGTTCGTCAACTGATGACCGAAGGAGGGTTGATCGCAACCGCGGCCGGCGTTGCCGGCGTGATCCTCGCACGATGGGGCGTCGCGTTTTTCACCGCGACGTCCCCGAACGCGGTGGCCGGTCGTGACAGCCGCGACTATGCGTCGCTGGCGGCGTTCGCCGAACCGGCGATCGATCTGCGGGTACTCGGCTTCGCAGTCGTCCTGGCGGTCGCCACAACGATGATCTTCGCGCTCGCGCCGGCGATTTCCGCGGCGCGGCCGGATCTGGTTCCGGCGCTCAAAGACAACGACCGGAACCGCAGTCGCGCGTTCGGCGGACTGATCGTCGCCGAAGTGGCGCTCGCCGTATTGCTGCTCGTTTCGGCAGGCCTGCTGCTCGAAAGTTTCGCCGGGATGCAGCGCCTGCGTGTCGGGTTCGATCCCGATCGCGTGGTGACATTCTGGGTTCGTCCGTCGAACACGCGCTATGCCACAGCCGACGGACCGGCGACCGTTCACCGGCTGCTGACCCGCATCCAGCAGACTCCCGGGGTCTCCTACGCCGCCGTCAACCGGTGTACGCCGTTCTACGGTTGCGCGCGGACCACGGTGTTTTTTCCTGGCCGCGAGATCGACCGCACGAACGCGCCGATCGTCGGCCGTCATTACATCTCCGCCGACTATTTCCGCGCACTCGGCATCCGCCTGCGCTCCGGACGGGTGTTCACGCCGGCCGATCGCGCGGGCGCGCCGCCGGTCGCCATCGTCAACGAATCGGCCGCACGGCGTTTCTGGCCCGGCGAGAACGCTGTCGGCCAGCATGCCTGGTTTGGCTCGGTGCCGGCGTTCCAAAATCCCGTCCAGCCGGTCGAAATTGTCGGCGTCGTTGACGATGTGAAGTACGACAACGTCGAAACATCGTTGCCGCAGTTCTACACCTCGTTCCTGCAATTCTCATGGCCCGACACCATGGTGATCGTCAAGGCGCAGGGCAATCCAATCGATTTGGTGCCGTCGCTGCGCGCCGCGGTTGCCGCTGTCGATCCGGCCCTGCCAATTTATGACGTGCAAATGCTCGACGCGCGTGTCGACGAAGCGCTCGCCCGGCCGCGATTCAACGCCTCGCTGATCGGCCTGTTTGCCATGGCCGCGCTGTCGCTGGCGGCGATCGGTGTTTACAGCATCCTGTCGTACTCGGTTTCGACCCGCACTCGTGAGCTCGGCGTGCGGGTGGCGCTCGGCGCCGACGGCGGGCGTGTCATCTCAATGGTGCTGCGCGAAGGGTTAACGCTGGCGATTGCCGGCATCGTCTTCGGCCTTGCCGCATCGGCGGCTACTGGACAATTACTTCGGGGCTTACTGTTCGGCGTCACCACATCCGATCCGCGCCTGCTCGCGCTTGGCAGCGTCCTGATGCTGATCGTCGCCGCGCTCGCTGCCTTGATTCCCGCCCGCAGAGCGGCGCGCGTTGATCCGATGATCGTGTTGCGCGAATAGCCCAACAAAAGCTAAACGCCGAGCACGCAGAGAAAGAAAACGCAAAGTTCGCGAAGAACGCAAAGTCAAACAAGAGTTTCTTTGCGAACTTAGCGAACTTAGCGTTTGATTTTTCGTGGCTTCGGGCTTCGGGTTGAAATCGCCGCGAACGTGGTACAACGGTTCGCGTGTCAGATCTCCGTTACGCCATCCGCGTTCTGCTCGCGCGCCCGGGCTTTTCAGCCGTCGCGATCCTGACCCTCGCACTAGGCATCGGTGCAAATACCGCCATCTTCACGGTTGTCAATGCCGTCCTGCTTCAGCCGCTGCCGTTTCACGATCCGTCACGATTGATGCTAATCGTCGAACGCAACGGCCCGTTTCTGTCAACGCTGACGACCAGCTGGCAGAACTACGCCGACTGGCGCGATCAATCCGAATCGTTCGAGTCGTTCGGCGCATTCCGAAACCTCACGATGACGCTGACCGGCGGTAGCGAGCCGGAGCGCGTTCCCGCGAAAATGCTGTCGTCCGCAGTTTTGCCCGGTCTGGGCGTCACGCCGGCGATCGGACGCACATTCACGAGCCTCGACGACGAGCCCGGCGCGGCCGGCGTGGTGTTGTTGAGCGACGCTTTATGGCGCCGCCGCTTCGGTGCATCGCAAGACGTAATCGGCCGGTCGATCACACTGGATAACCAGCCGTACTCCATCATCGGCGTCATGCCACCCCACTTGCAGCTGTTACAGGCTGCCGATGTCTACCTGACGATCGGTCCGTGGGCTGCCACCCTTCCCGACGATCGCGGCTGGCATCCCGGCATCTGGCCGCTCGCGCGACTGAAGTCGGGCCTGACAATCCGGCAGGCACAGGCGGAAATGGACGTCATTTCAAAACGCCTGGCCGACACGTATCCAAACTTCAACCACAATCTGAGCGCCGAGATTCGTCCGCTCGAAGAATTCGCCGTCCAGAACGTCAGGCAATCGCTGCTGGTGCTGGTCGCCGCGGTCGGTTTCGTGCTGCTGATTGCGTGCGCCAACGTCGCGAACCTGCTGCTGGCGCGGGCCATCGGACGGCGAAAAGAAATCGCGGTCCGCACCGCAATCGGCGCCAGCCGGTTGCGAATCGCCACCCAGTTATTGATTGAGAGCTTGGTACTGGCGCTTGCCGGCGGGGCGCTCGGCCTGTTGCTGGCGTTCTGGAGCGTGCCGCTGCTGGCGCGCCTCGCCGGCACGAATGCGCCTGCGGCTGGAGACATCGCGCTCGATCCGGCGGCGCTTGTTTTTGCGATCGCCATTTCAATCGCGACAGGTTTTCTCTTCGGCTTGGTCCCGGCGCTGCAAACCACTCGCGTCGACGTGTCGGCCGCTATCAACGAAGCGGGCCGTGGCGCCGCAGCCGGTGTCGGCCATCACCGATTGCGCGGGTTGCTGGTGGTAGTGGAGATGACGCTGGCGACGATGCTCCTGATCGGAGCGGTGCTGCTGACCAAGTCGCTGATTCGTCTGCAGGACGTTTCGCCCGGCTTCGACCCGCGTGGCCTGTTGGTCGCCGACGCGCCTCTCTCACCGGTAACCTACGCGACTGCCGCGAAACGCAACCAGCTCGTCGACCAACTGCGAGCGCGTCTCAAGACGATTCCCGGTGTGACGATCGGCGAGGTCGGGACGGCTCTTCCCTTCAGCGGCGGTGGATCGACGATCCATTTCAACATCGTGGGCCGGCCGCCGAAGGGTCCGGAAGACTACATCGCCACTGGTTACCGCGCCGTCGGTCCGCACTATTTCGCCGCGCTCGGCATCCCGATTCTCGCTGGCCGATCGTTCACCGAGCACGACCGCGACCGTTCCCAGGCTGTCGCCGTCGTGAACGAGACGTTCGTGAAGCGATTCCTCGCGGGCGAGGTGGCGCAGGCACTTCGCCGGCGCGCGCAGCTCGGAACGGAACCGGACGATCCAAAGGACACACCGATCATGGAGATCGTCGGCGTGGTTGGCGATACCAAGCAGGCGTTCGAAGCAGCCACGCAGCCGACGATGTTCGTGCCGTATCTGCAGAATCCGATCGAAGTGATCAGCGGTCTGTATCGCGCGCTCGCGATCATCGTCAAGACTGATGGCGATCCGGCATCACTCGCCGGACCTCTTCGGGCGGTCGTGCGCGACGTCGATCCGGAGCAGCCTCTCGCGCGGGTGCGCACGATGGAAGAGGCGATGGCAGAATCCGTCGCGCAGCCGCGATTGCGAACCACACTGCTGACGCTGTTCTCCGCCGTGGCGCTCACGCTGTCCTTGATTGGCGTCTACGGCGTGATGGCGTACGCGGTGAGCGAACGCACGCACGAAATCGGTGTGCGGATCGCCCTCGGTGCCGCGCCGGGCGAGATTCGCTCGCTGGTGGTCGGACAGGGCATGAAGCTTGCCGCAATCGGCATCGCGGTTGGAGTCGCCGGTGGGCTGGCGACGTCACGAGCCCTGACGACGCTGCTCTTCGGCGTGAGCCCGACCGACCCCTGGACGTTCGCCTTGTCGGCGAGCGGATTGGCGATTGCTGCTGTGGCAGCCGCGTACGGACCGGCACGGCGGGCGAGCCGGATCGATCCAGTAGTGCTGCTACGTTGAGTCACCGAACGAAGCACGCGGCGACGGAGACCGGAGGAAATCGAAATGTTTTCTTTGCGAACTGAGCGAACTTAGGGTTTAGTCCTTGGCCGCAACGTGCTGAATCGTCTTCCCAACCAGGCGAAGGTAGGCGCGGATGCTCTTCTCGAGATACGGTTCCGGTGTGTCTTCCTCTTTGCAGTGTGACAGTCCGTTCGACGAGTAAGTAAACATCATCACGACTGGCATGTAGGGAACCATTTCCGCGGCGTCGTGCAGCGGTCCACTCGGCAAGCGCGGCGCCTCACCGGTTTCTTCACGAACTGATTCCTCACACAATTTGATCAGCGCCGGGTCGAACGGCCGCGGATCGATTCGCCAGAGTTCGCGCCATTCCACCTTGACGTTGTTGTCGGCCGCGGCCTGGTCGGCGGCGTGATGGGCATCACGCAGCATCGTCGCAAGAACGTCGGCATTCAGCGCGCGCTGATCGAGCGAAATCTCACAGAGACCAGGTACGGCAGTGACGATCTTGGGTTCGACATTCACGACACCAACGGTGCAGACGACGTTGTTGCCGGGGCCGGGCTTTGAATGGCGCAAACCAATCTCGCGACAGGCAAGGGCGGTCTGTGCGGCGGCGAGAAACGCGTCGCGTCGCATCGGAATCGGTGTTGATCCCGAGTGCGCCGCCTGGCCGATAAAGCGGATCATGTGACGCTCGACGCCGAAGGTGCCGAGCACGACGCCGGTCGCCTTGTTCATCGATTCAAGTACCGGTCCCTGCTCGATGTGCAGTTCGAGGTAGGCGCGCGCGTCGATCTTTTTCAGCTCGTTGTGTGCATCGAGGATCCGGCCCATCGTGACGCCGTTTTCCGCGAGCGCATCTTCGAGCCGGGTGCCCTGGCGGTCCTTGAGGTCGCGAACGTCTTCGACGCGCAGACTCCCCGCGGCCGCCGACGACCCCAGCAGGCTGCGGCCGAAGCGAGCGCCTTCCTCGTCTGCCCAATCGACGAGCTTCAGCGTGACTGGAGGCTTCGAGCCGGCGTGCATCCGTAGTGCTTCGAGAGCTGCCGTCACGCCAAGGCAGCCATCGAGCCAGCCACCGTTCGGAACCGAGTCGAGATGGCTTCCGACGATGACGGTTTTGGGCGACGCACCGGGAATCGTCACCCAGTTGTTGCCCGCCGAGTCGGTCTCGATGGTCAGGCCCAGTTCGGCGATCTTGCCGCGGAACCATTCACGAGCGTCGCGCCAGATCGGTCCCCACGCAAGCCGTTGCGCTCCTTCAGCAGTGCCGGTGCGTTGCTGAAGCTCCCGCAGGTCGGCGATGACTCGCTGTGCGTTCATGGGGACACAACATATCAGTTCTGCTTCGTGGCTTGGCGGATTCGTGTCGTTGGTATCCGGGTAGATGAGGCTAAAACGCAAAGGTCGCTAAGAACGCAAGACGCTATCATCCGAGATCGGAAACCCATGGCGTCAACCAACTCGAGCGAAGCGCCGGTCAACGGCGTGAAGGTGACGCGTCTGACCGATCGAAGCGGACCGAGACCGCCATGGGCGATCGCCGTTTTCGCGCACAACGAGGGCGGCCGAATTCGTGCGGCTCTCCGAAGCATCGTTCCAGCGGCCGGCGGTCGGGACGTCGAAGTCGTCGTGCTAGCCAATGGCTGCGCCGACTCGACGTTTGATGAAGTGCGTGGCTCCGCGAACCTCCTGGCCGATCTGACTCTCGTCGAGATCGACACCGCCGACAAAGCAAACGCCTGGAACGTCTTCGTTCACGACGTCATCGCGCCCGAACGCGCCGCCGAAATCGAGGCGTACTTTTTCATGGACGCCGATGTCACGCTCGAGCCCCGCGCGCTGAACCTGCTGGCGGCAGCGCTGCACGAGCACCCGTCCGCAAACGCCGCCGGCGCCATGCCCGCGACCGGCCGCAACCGCGACCTCTGGCGCACGCGAATGGTACGAAACGGGACGCTTGCCGGCAACCTCTACGCGCTGAGAAGCACCTTCGTCGACGAGCTTCGAAACCATCACGTCCGAATGCCGGTCGGCCTGATCGGCGAGGACCTGTTCCTGTCGTGGCTCGTGGCGAACCTCGGCGCCAGACCACGCCAAGACGAGGGGCCGCGCTGCATCTTCTGCCCGAACGCCGAGTTCTCATTTCGATCGTTGTCGCCACTCCGCGCCGACGACGTGCGCAGGTATGTCAGGAGGAAGTGGCGCTACACCTACCGCGCGCTGCAATTAGAAATGTTGATGCACGTGTTGCGGAAGGACGGTATCGCCGCGATGCCACCGGACGTCCACGAGCTGTACGCCACCGCACCGCTGCCATCGCGGCTGAAATGGGTCGGACTCGATTCACCGATGCGCTTGTGGGCGGTGCTGCAAATCCGGGCGCACCGCAAGTAAACCCGTTTCCATGTGCCTCTATTTCTTCTCGCAATCCCCAAGCCTCTTACCCGTGTACTTCATCGTCATCTGCTGGCCGCCACGGTTCATCTTCATGACGCCGGTGTAACTGTCGGCGCCGTAGGTGAATTCGCCGGTGCCGGTCATTTCTTCCGGTGGATCGCATTTCATCGACCAGGTCACTTTGTTGCCGTCCATCTTGTAGTCGCTCACCTTGCACTTGTCCGGATTCGGACCGCGACCACGACCGCCCTGCGGCATCGTCTTAGTGGGATCGCCGGCGTCGGCCGGCGTAATGCATTGTGTTGACGTAAAGGAAGGCATCGTCATCCCGGCCGGCATGTTCGGCATGTTCGGCATTTCCATTTCGGTCTTCACTTCCCACTTGCCGTCGCGGCGCGGACCCTGAGCCAGCGTCGGCAGCGCGGCGACACACACGACAACGAGCGCGAGCGAGAATATTTTCATGCGCGGATTATAATCCGCCGCATGCGAAATCTCTGCTGGCTTCTCATTGCGCTCGCCGCTGCAGCGTTTTCTATCGGCACCGCGATCGCCTTTTCACACACCGTCTTCCTGCTCGAACCGGTCGGCTACTGGCGTGGCGCGATTGGCTTCCTGCTGTTTGCCGTGGCATTGCGGATGATGGACAGCCGCGCATGATGTCGCGCTCGGTTTCGGAACGCCGAGTCCGCCGAGAACGCCGAGGGAATTGGTTCTCGACGATTTCAGCGCGATTGTTGACGATAGGTTTGGTTGTGGCTGGTCTTTCAAAGGACGCCAAGTTTTCTCTTTTCTCTTTGCGAACTTCGCGAACCTTGCGTTTTTCAACGGTGGCGCTCGCCCAGACCAATCCCGCCGATCCGATTCGAACCCCAATCCTCCAAAACGACACCGTCGCCGTCACGCATCTGCGTTTCGGGCCGGGTACCCGTGAGGCAGTCCACACGCACCCCTTCCCGCTGATCCTTATTCAGACCACATCAGGAAGCATTGGCGTTCAAGAGCAGAACACCACACGCCGCGGCGACAAGATCGGCGAGGTCTGGTATGTCCCAACCGATCGCGCGCACGCCGTAACCACGCTGCAGAACCAGCAGAAGGCGATCGACATGCTGGCGATCGCTCTGCTGCCGAATCGGCCGCCCGCGCCGGCCGCGCCCGCAACCGAGGCGCCACCTGGCATCACGCGCGCGACGCTCGTCGACAACGAGGCAGTGCGCGTCGTTCGAGTACGCTTCGCTCCTGGATCGGCCGAACCGATCCATTCGCACCCCAACGATCTGCTGACGATTCAGCTGACGCCTGCCAAGCTCGGAGTGACGATGGGAACCGAACTTCAAACCCAGGAGCGCACCGGAGGCTACGTTCACTTCCTGCCCCGCAACCTCCCGCATGCGTATGCGAATGAAGACACCAAGCCGTTCGAGCTCCTGAGTATCGCCATCAAGTGACACTCGCTCAAAACCGGCACTGACGGTATCGGATCGCCCCCGACCGTCCGATATGTCCGTGGGAGAGGCCCAGACTTCGGATGATCGATGTCATCGGCGTGACCAAACGTTTTGGCGGCAAGCGCGACGTCGTCGCACTGGACAACGTCAGCGTCACCATTCCGAAAGGCGAACTGGTCTCGATCGTCGGTGCATCGGGTTCCGGGAAGTCCACGCTGTTGAATCTGATCGGCGGGCTCGACCGGCCTTCGTCGGGTGACATCCGTGTCGATGGCGAATCGCTCGCCGGCATCTCGGACGATGCGCTGACGATGGTGCGGAGAGAGAAGATCGGTTTCATTTTTCAATTCTTCCACTTGCTGCCGACCTTGACCTGCCTCGAAAACGTCGGGTTACCGCTGCACCTCCGGCGTTGGCCCCGTAAGAGAGTCCAAGAACGGGCACGAGAACTTCTCGATGTCGTGAAGCTCAGTCATCGTCTGACGCATTTGCCCGAGGAGTTGTCTGGCGGCGAACGGCAGCGGGTTGCGATCGCGCGCGCGCTGGCAGTGTTTCCGCCGATCCTGCTGGCCGATGAACCAACCGGCAACCTCGACTCGAAGACCGGCGCCGACATTCTGGCGCTGATCCACGACCTGCATACGCAGTACGGCGCCACCGTCGTCGTCGTCACGCACGACGCCAAGGTCGCGAAAACCTGCGAACGCACGCTCACGATTCGCGACGGTCACGTCGTAGACGACCGTCGTCTCGTCAACGCATGAACGCACGCTCGCTACTCAACCCGATGAAAATGATTCTTCGTGCTCGAGGCTGTCGACAATTCGCCTTTTCGCTGATCGCATTCGCGCTCATCTGCGTTTCGGCGACCAGCGCGTCGGCACAGGCGCTGTCGGAGCGCGGCTACGTGGAAGCGCGCGGACAATTCTTCTTCCAGGAAGCGCCGAACGATCCGGAACAGGCGGTCGGCGACGTGCTGTTGCGGCAGGACGTGTTTCTCAAGGCGGCGGAGTGGTTGCGCTTTGGCGTCGGTCTCGACCTGCGGGCAAACTCGCACGACCAGGTCGAGGACCAATGGCGGCTCGACTTCGCGGATCGCAGCATTCTTCGGCCGCACGCAGCCGTCAGGCGATTGACGGCGACGATTACGTCCGGGCGCCTGACCCTGGACGTCGGCAAGCAATTCATCCGCTGGGGCCGTGCGGACATCCTGAATCCTACGGATCGCCTGGCGCCGCGCGACTACTTGAACGTCATCGACACCGAGTTTCTGCCAGTACTGGGCGCGCGAGCCGTGATTCAGTCGGGATCGGAGAATTTCGAGGTTGTCTTCGTTCCGCGGCTGACACCCAGCCGGCTGCCATTGATTGACCAGCGCTGGACGGTGCTGCCACCCGAAGCTGCGGGCATTACCCTCGTCGATCTCGGCAACGAATTCCCTGAGAAAACGCAGCAGGGGGTGCGGTGGAATCACGTCGGCGGCCGCGTCGAAGGATCGCTTTCGTTCTTCGACGGCTTGCAAAACCTTCCGAACGTCCGCGTCGACGCGATCGACGAAACGACAGCCGGGCTGACCCGGCTATACCCAAAAGTGCGTACTTATGGCGGCGACGTCGCGATTCCGACCAGCGTCGTCACGCTGAAGGGCGAAGCCGCGTATCTCCAGTCGCCGGACGAGCAGAACAACGATTACGTTCTGTACGTGATCGAATTCGAGCGACAAGTTGGCGAGTGGGTGTTCGACGGCGGTTACACCGGTGAGGTGCTGGTCAACGATCGCGGCGCGTTCCGTTTCGCGCCCGACTCTGGCGTGGCCAAATCCATCATCGGCCGCGTCGGCTACACGCTCGGTCCTCGTCGCAGCCTGGCGATCGAAGGCGCCGCGCGTCAAAGCGGCGACGGCTTTTACGTCAAAGGCGAATTCTCGCAGGCGTTCGGCCAACACTGGCGCGCAACGTTCACCGGAGTGGGATTAGCCGGCGAAGATAGCGACTTTCTGGGCCAATACCATCGCAACTCGCACGCCTCTATCGCTCTACGGTTCAGCTACTAGTAGGCGAAAACCCGCTCCCGGCAGTAATCCTACGAATCCTGTAATTCGTGTGACCGGTTAGACAAAAGTCGCCGCCATGGCGGATTTTTATCACCTCCGGGCCATACACAAGCCGTCTTAAGACGGTTTTGGTGGCACGAAGGGTGTAATCGGGTCCGTTCATGTCGAATGCAGCGTTACCGTCAACAGACTCCGACAACCGATCACGTGCGGGGGGGCCGCCGCCGGTTGTGGTGCCGATTCGGGCAGGCGCGGAAAACGACCCGCTGGCGAGTTTTGCGTCCGAAAAGGACGCGGGACGAAGCCCTGCATCGAAAGGCGGCACGCTGCCGAAGCCAGCGCGGGTCGCATCGCCGCTGATCAAACCGGCGCTGATGATCGTTGCGGCAGCCGTTGTCGTAGTCATTGCCGGCCTTGCGGCTTATCGATATTCCGCGCTCGCGTCGACACCGAGATTCGCCGCCGCCGGACAGACGCTGACCGGCAAGGTCGTTCTTAATTCGCGTCCGACAGGCGTGGCCGTCTCCGTTGACGGCCTGGCCCGCGGCGTGACGCCGCTCGAACTGGAATTGAGTACCGGCGCGCATGACGTCGTGTTCTCTGGTGAGACCGGTGAGCGACGCCTGGCGGTGAACGTCGAAGCCAATACGCGCGCTTCTGAAAACGTGGATATGCCGGCGGCCGGCACGGTGTCCGGCGAAATTGAAGTGACGTCCGCGCCGGCCGGTGCCCGCGTAACCGTCGATAACACGACCGCTGGCCGCACTCCGCTGAAACTCAAATCGCTCGCGCCCGGTCAGCACGTCATCGAAGTCACCTCGGGCTCGAACACTGTCACGCGAACCGTCGATCTGTCGCCAGGAGGCTCGCTGAACGTGTTCGTGTCGCTGGCCGGTGCTGCCACTGCCGTGTCCGGTAGCTTCGCAGTGGATTCGTCAGTCGAACTGCGTCTGATCGAAGGCGGGCAGCTGCTTGGATTGTCCGGTTCAGCGCCGCTGACGCTCCCGGCCGGACGGCATCAAGTCGAATTCGTCAACGAGGCGTTCGAGTTGAACCTCTCGCGCACGGTGCAGGTCGATCCGGGCAAGACCACGCGCGTCAGCGTGCCGATGCCCAACGGCACCGTGTTCGCGAATGCCTCGCCCTGGGCGGAAGTGTTCATCGACGGCCGCAGCATAGGCATCACGCCGCTCGGCAACATCCCGGTTGCCGTCGGATCACATGAAATCGTGTGGCGTCATCCGCAAATCGGTGAGCGCCGCCGCACCGTCAACGTTGGCGCGCGGACGCCCGTTCGCCTCTCGATGGATATGACGAAATGAAGCTCTTCCCAGCCATCACGCTCGCGACGATCCTGACCGGCCTCATCGGCCTCACCAGCAGCCTCGCAGCGTCAGCTGCCGGCGCAGACGACCCGCTGGACGTAGCCAAGTCGCTGTACTTGGCGGCGTCGTACTCGGAAGCGCTGAGCGCGCTCGACAAACTGCCTGACGGGGCCGATCTCGCCGCCGCGGACAAGTATCGAGCGCTGTGTTTCCTCGGCCTCGATCGTCAGGCCGACGCCGAGCAGGCGCTCGAATCGCTGCTGGTACGCCAGCCGCAGTATTCGATGGATCAGCTCGAATCGCCGAAGTTGGTGGCGATGTTCAAGTCGATCCGCGCACGCAAGCTGCCCGAAGTGGCGAAAAATATGTTCGCGTCGGCGAAGAGCACTTATGACAAGGGCGACATGAAGGGGGCATCGGCTCAATTCACGACGCTGCTGGCGATGCTGAACGGCCCCGACATCGGTTCGGAACTGTCGGATTTGAAGATGCTCGCGGATGGCTTCTCGACGCTGGCGCAGAAACAACTGCCTGCGCCACCGCCTTTGCGTGCCGTGGAAAATCAGGCGCCGATCGGACGTCCTGGCGCTTCATCCGCACCCGAAGTACCTGCTCATATCTTCACGATCGGCGATGAGGATGTAGTCCCTCCGGCGCCGGTTATCCAGAACATTCCCCGCTGGGAAGCGCCGAATAACGTGTTCCAGGGGACGACTTACACCGGATCGATCGAAGTAGTGATTGACGAAACCGGCTCGGTTGTGGCGGCAAACATCCGCGACAAGATCAACGCGATCTACGACCCGCTGATCGTGGCGGCGGCGGCGAAGTGGAAGTATCGCCCTGCATTACGGAACGGCCAGCCAGTGAAGTACCGCAAGGTGATCCCGGTGACGTTGAAGCCGATGGGGAGGACTGAGAACTGAAAAGTTAGAACTGAGAACTGAAACCTGAGAACTGAGAACTGAAACCTGCCGAGCGGATTCCGGGCGGCGTCTTAGTTTTGAGTTCTTAGTTCTCAGTTCTCAGTTCTAAGTTCTAAGTTCTCAGTTCTAAGTTCTGACTTTAGTTCTCCGGAACGACTCCTCCCTCCGCAGCTCGATAACCCGCACCGCACGCTTCACAACGGATCGACGTCGGCGGCGTCGCATGACGTGTCAGAATGACGCCGCAAGCGCAGACCCACCCTTTGATTCTCGCAGGATTGCCCACAACTAGAGCGTACGCCGGCACGTCACGCGTAACGACCGCGCCGGCGCCGACGAACGCGTACCGGCCCACGTCGTGTCCGCACACAATCGTGCTGTTGGCACCGAGGCTGGCGCCCTGATGCACGACGGTTTGCCGGTATTCATCCTTGCGCGACACGTGGCTGCGCGGATTGACAACGTTGGTGAACACCATCGACGGTCCACAGAACACGTCGTTCTCCAGTGTCACTCCGGTGTAAATGGAAACGTTGTTCTGAATCTTCACGTTATCGCCGATGACGACCGACGGCGAGATGACGACGTTCTGGCCGATATTGCAGCGCGCACCAATCCGGCTGCCCGACATGATGTGGCAGAAGTGCCAAATCTTCGTACCTTCGCCAATGACGACGTCATCGTCGAGATACGCGGACTGATGCGCGAAATAGTTCGAGGTGGTGTTCACGTTTAGGCCCCTGGCTGCACTCGGACGGTCGGTGGAAACAAGATTGCTATAATCGATTTTTGGTCGCTGCGAGTCAAACCTCGCTGCCCATCGCCCTTTTGTTCATTCTGCATCGAAGAAGGATCCTATGAGCGTGTCAACCGTCAAGACGCCGATTCCGCTGTGCGATTTGCGGGCGCAACTCGCGCCGATTCGCGGCGAGATTCAAGCCGCGATCGATGCGGTGCTGGACAGCCAGGCGTTCATCATGGGCCCGCACGTTGCCGAGTTCGAAAAACAGGCCGCCGCGTACTGCCAATGCGCGCACGCCGTCGGCTGTTCGTCCGGCAGCGACGCGTTATTGCTCGCGCTGATGGCCATGGGAATCGGTCCTGGCGATGAGGTGATCACCAGTCCATTCACGTTTTTTGCAACGGCCGGCGCGGTGAGCCGTCTCGGTGCGAAGACGATCTTCGTGGATATCGAGCCGGCAGGGTTCAACATCGATCCGGGCCGCCTCGAATCCGCGATCACGGCCCGAACCAGGGCCATCATCCCCGTGCATCTGTTCGGCCAAATCGCGGACATGGATCCGATTCTCGAAGTCGGGCGCCGCCGCGGTGTGCCGGTGCTGGAGGACGCTGCGCAGGCGATTGGCTCTGAATACGACGGCCGCCGCGCCGGTTCGATGGGCATTGCTGGAACGCTGTCGTTTTTCCCAAGCAAAAACCTCGGCGGGATTGGCGATGGGGGCATGGTCGTCACCAACGATGCCGCTCTCGCCGAGAAGATGCGTGTCCTTCGCGTCCACGGTGCCAAGACCAAGTACATCCACACCGTCGTCGGGGGAAACTTTCGGTTGGATACCCTGCAGGCTGCGGTCCTGTCGGTCAAGCTGCGCTATCTCGATCGCTGGAACGCCGCGCGTCGCGGCCACGCGGACACGTATCGAAAGCTGATTAGCGCGAGTCCGATCGCTGCGAACGTCGTCGTGCCGACGGAACTACCCAGGAGATATCACATCTACAATCAGTTCATCGTCCGGTCGGCGATACGCGATCGCGTGCTCGAGGTCTTCAAATCGCGTGGGATTGGAACGGCGGTGTATTACCCGGTCGGCCTGCACATGCAGGAATGCTTCAAGGATCTCGGGTATCGGCAGGGGGATTTCCCCGAGACCGAAAAGGCCTGCCTCCAGACGTGCGCGCTGCCGATGTTCCCGGAGTTGACTGAAACGCAACAGGCGGACGTTGTTGAAGCCCTGACAGCGGCATTGAAATAACTTGGAACTGCGAACTTAGAACTTGGAACTTAGAACTTAGAACTTAGAACTTAGAACTAAAGCCTGGCGGTGGGAAGCGCCGGGTCTTAGTTCTAAGTTTTCAGTTCTAAGTTTTCAGTTCTCAGTTCACAGTTCTAACTTACTTCGCCTGCCTCGCCTGCGGATTCTCGTCCGCTCGTGGCTCTCTGAAGCTATGGAACGGCAAGTGGCAATCGTGCTGGTAGAGGAACGCCAGGAACCGCTTGTAGTCGTTCGGCGCCATCCGGAATAGTTCGACCAGCTTGCGGTAGCTGCCCTGCGTGCGCTGCAGGCCGGCCTTGATCATCTGGCGCAGGTCGGTCCGCGTCAGTTCGCGGTCGATGAACGCCGGGTAGACCACGTTCCAGAAGCTTTCACCGTCGGTCACCATACGATCCCACAGCAACTCGACCCGCGATTTTTCCGCCGGACCCTGCGGCGCGTTGATCGTGGCCGGGGCCTTGCGGAAGGTGTTCGCATCGAGCACTTCCGACGGAAGTTCGTCGGGACCAATTTCCGTATCGCGGCGAGTCTGGCGGACGATGATCCGTTCGATGACGTTTTTCAGTTCGCGCACGTTGCCTGGCCACTGGTAGGCCATCAGCATTTCGAGGGCGGCCGGCGCGAATTTCGGCGCCTCAACGTTGTGAGTGCGGGCGATGTCTGACAGATAGTGAGTCAGCAGCACCGCCGTGTCGGCGCCACGCTCGCGCAGCGGCGGAATTGCCAGCCGGATCACGTTCAACCGGTAATACAGATCCTCGCGGAAGTCCTTCGACGCGATCCGTTCCTGCAGATTGCGGTTGGTCGCGGCGATGATTCGGACGTTGACACGGCCTTCAATCCGCTCCGAGCCAACGCGCTGAATTTCGCCGGTCTCGACGAATCGCAACAGCAACGCCTGCATTCTGAGCGACATCTCGCCGAGTTCGTCGAGGAACAGCGTGCCGTTGTCGGCCATCTGCGCCAGGCCAGGCTTGTCGCGATACGCGCCCGTGAAGCTGCCGCGGACGTGGCCGAACAGCTCCGACTCGAGCAACGAATCGGGCAAACCAGCGCAATTGATCGCGACGAAGTTGCGGGCACGCCGGCGACCGGTCTGATGAATGAGGCGCGCGACCACTTCCTTGCCGACGCCGGTCTCGCCGACGATCAAAACTTTGGCGTCCGATCGTGCGGCGGCGTCGATGTCGACGCGCAATTGGTCCATTTCCTTGCTCTGTCCGAGCAGGAGCGGAAGGTTGGAAAGACTGCTATTTGATTCGGTCCGAAAAGACACGAGCTCGTATGTACTCACGGCATCCTTGCCCCGATAAAAGTTATCTGGGAGGTTGATAATAGCCACATTGACCGGTGGCAATCAACCCTAAAGTGCAACGAGCGACCAAAAAGTCATATCAATTTTGAAACTGAGCGCGATAGTTTCTCTAAACGACACTTTACGTCTCGGCCATATCGAACTAGTTACGATTTTGTGACACCAACTGAAATTCCACTCGCCAATTTTGTGATGTCGCCAGCGGGCCGAAGCGCCCGTTGCGCGACCGTAAAGCCTTCAGTCATTTACATCTACTTGAGGTCTCTACCACCATAGGTCCATTCACCTTTTCCATTACTTTCACACGCGTGAACGAAGTCAGAAAAAGCCCAGACATTCGCAGACGAAGTCACGTTCCAGCGACAAAAGTCTGCCTCCCGACACTACTACTGTTCTCGGATCGCTTCTGTAAGTGCTGAACACGCATGGTGTTAGAGACCGCTTACGGTTTTTGACACCTGTGGCGGATCCTTTGCACAAACGGCAGCGGACATTCGGTCACTTCAGAAATCAATATGAGCACAATGGCTATGCGCGCGAAGGCGCGCGTCGACATGATCGGGCGCAGTCCCGAGATTGTCGCACTAAGGGAAGAAATCGGACGGGTGGCCCGGTCAGACGCGAAAGTGCTGATCACGGGTGAAAGCGGCGTCGGTAAAGAAATCGTCGCCCGCAGCATCCACACCCTCGGCACTCGCGCGGCGATGCCGTTCGCGCCGGTCAACTGCGCCGGCCTGCCCGAAACGCTTCTCGAATCGGAGCTGTTCGGGCACGTCAAGGGCAGCTTCACCGGTGCGTATCGCGACAAGCCCGGCAAACTCGAAACCGCCCACATGGGGACGGTGTTCCTCGACGAGGTCGGTGAGATGACCCTGCGAATGCAGGGACTTCTGCTCCGCTTCCTCGAGACCGGCGAGTTGCAGAAGGTGGGCGCCGACGGGGGCAGTCGGCACGTCGACGTACGCGTCGTCGCTGCGACCAACCGGAACCTGCGCGAGATGATCGCCCAGAACCAGTTCCGCGACGACCTTTACTACCGCCTCAACGTGATTCACATCGTCGTGCCGCCGCTGCGCGATCGCCGCGACGACATTCCCGGACTCGTCGAACATTTCCTCAGCCGTTACACGATCACGAATCGCTCTGCCATCACCAACGTGTCGCCGGCGGCGATGAAGGCGCTCTGCGAGTACTCGTGGCCTGGCAACGTCCGCGAGCTCGAAAACGTGATGGAGCGACTGGTCGTCTCGGCCAAAGGTCCGCAGATCGAAGTCGACGACCTGTCGCATGAAATCAAGGTCACCGATCCGATTTCGTTTCGTCCGCGTCGCGAACGTCGTCGCACGGTTGCTGACGATCTCTACAAACGACTGACCGACCAGCGCGAATCGTTCTGGACGACGGTGTATCCGTTGTTCATGGAGCGCGAGATTACGCGCGCCAACGTGCGCGAAGTGGTGCGCAAGGGCCTCGAAGAGGCTCGTGGCAACTACAAGATCGTTGCCCGGCTCTTCAACATGGAGCCGCGCGATTACAAGCGGTTTTTGAACTTCCTGAGAAAACATGATTGCCAGATTCCGTTTAAAGAGTACCGCTAAGAAGGCCGCCGCCGCCCTGCTCGGTGCCGCCGTCGTGTGCGCCAGTGCGTCCACGTCGGTGCTTGCCCAGAGCAAGCCTCAGGAGAAGGCGAAGGCGGCAGACAAGTCGAAGGCTCCCGCGCAACAGGCGGCGCCGGCTGCGACACCGGCGCCGGCCATTCCCACGCCGATGACCGCAACGGCCCCGGCGGTGACTGCCGCCGCGGGTGTTTCGTTGGCGCCGGATTATGTGATCGGTTCGGACGATGTGCTTTCGGTGGTGTTCTGGCGCGACAAGGAACTGACTACCGATGTCACGGTGCGTCCCGACGGCAACATTTCGATTCCGCTGATCAACGACGTCCATGCGGCGGGTCTGACGCCGGCGCAATTGAAGGATCGGATCGCAGAGGAAGCAAAGAAGTACATCGAGGATCCGAGCGTCACAGTCGTCGTCAAGGACATCAAGAGCCGCAAGGTGTTCATCACGGGGGAAGTGCGGAAGCCTGGTCCGTATGCCCTCACCGGCGGGATGTCGGTGCTTCAGCTGATTTCAATTGCCGGCGGGCTTGCGGACTACGCGAAGCCGGAAAAGATTTCAATCGTGAGGAACGAGGGCGGGAAGCCGCAGAGTTTCAAGTTCAACTACAAGGAAGTGCTCGAAGGAAAAAAGCTCGCGCAGAACATCGAGCTCAAACCCGGCGACACCGTCATCGTTCCATAGGGCACACGAGTACATTGTTGTGAATCCCCGGATCTTCGGAATTCAATTGGTGTGCGCGGCCGCATTCGTTATTGGCCTTGCCTCGCCGAGCGCCGCGCAGTCGATGCAGCCACCGGGCGGAGGAAATCCATTTGCCGGGTTGTTCAAGGGCAGCCCGGCCGATCAACCGCATCGCCTCGATTTGAACGGGTCCACTTTTGTCGCGTGGGACGACAACGTGCTTGCGCAGGCGCCCAACGGGAGCCCGGACCAAATCGGTATTGATCCGCGCGGCGTTCGTCAGGGTTTCGCAAACGGTTTTCAGGCTGCGGCCTCCTACGGGTTTCACACTGGCGGCACGCGCAACCAGTTCAGCGCGGACGCGCAGGGCTCGCTCCAGCAATTCGCCAGCACGGCTGGCCAGAATCTGTTGTTCGAAAGCTATAGCGGCAGTGTCGGTTTTCGAACCAAGTTAACGTCCAAGACAACGCTATCCACAGGCGCCGGTTACTCGTACGCACCTTTCTATCAGTACGCGCCATTTCTGCAATCGACGATGAACGCAGAGAGTCCGGTCGGTAGCGATTATGGCTACGCGGCGACTTCTGAGTGGGTCCGAACCACAAGGACCAACGCAATGCTTGAAAATCGGTTCTCAAAGCGCTCGAGGTTCTCTGCGGACGTTGCTTGGGAACAGCGCCTTTACCCCGATAACCCGATTTTCGACATAGACACCAGCAGCGTGCATGGAGTGTTCACGCATAACTTGACGAAAAAGCTCGCGGTTCACGTTGGATACGGCCTTCAGAAGTCCGAGTTCAAAGCGCGATCCTCTCCGACGCCGCTGCAGCACGACCTGGACTTCGGGGTCGGCTATGGAGACGGAATCACGATCTCCTTCGCACGCCATTACACACTCGCGATGTCAGTCGGCGCGTCGGTCGTGAGACGGCAGGACCCATTCGGGGCGACAGAAGCCGGCCGAGAGACGACTTTCGTTGTGACCGGCGGCGCCACTCTGAGCCGTTCGATCGGTAGGACGTGGGCGACGTCGATTGGTTACACCCGGGGCACGTCATACATCGTCGGTTTTCCTCAGCCGGTGCTTACCGATTCGGCTAATGCCGGTATCGGTGGCCCGATTGCTCGACGACTATATTTTTCCGCGGGAGCGGGCGCGTCCCAGGGCCAGCAGCTTTTTCAACCGTCCAGTGGCAGTACCAGCAGGCTTGTCTCTTACACGGCCTCGACGCGCTTGACGTTTGGACTCTTCAAAAGCCTCGGCTTGTATACCCAGGCGTCGTACTACAAGTATTCGGTGCCAGAAGATTTTCATTCCTTTGGCTTTACTCCAAAACTCGATCGTCGAAGTGTGAGCGCTGGATTAACGGCATGGCTACCGCTGATTAAACCACCTCGCACACGACGAACGGACGACCCAATGCAACAGAACTCAACAGGGCAACCGTGATACCAGGCAAACAATACGCTCCCGAGGATGTCGCGCTCATCGCGTGGCGGCGAAAGTGGTGGGCCGTTCTGCCGGCTCTCGTTATCGCAGCCGTGGCCTACGTCTGGGTTCGCCAGCTACCGAATCAATATCGTTCCGATACGTTGATCCTCGTCGTTCCTCAGCGTGTTCCGGAAAGCTACGTCAAGTCCACGGTGACCACGCGGATCGAGGATCGGTTGCAGTCGATCACGCAACAGATTCTGAGCCGAACCCGACTGGAACGGATTATTCAGGATTTCAATCTGTATCCGGAGGCGCGCAAGACCGCGATCATGGAGGACGTCGTCGAGCGCATGCGCGGCAGCATCGCGGTCCAGGTGGTCAAGGGCGATGCGTTTCGTGTCAGCTTCACTTCCGACGAAGCCCGCACGGCAATGCGAGTGACCGAGCGATTAGCATCGCTGTTCATCGAAGAAAACCTTCGCGACCGCGAGGTGCTGGCCGAAGGCACGAACCAGTTTCTTGAAGCGCAGCTCGAGGATGCACGCCGGCGCCTGATCGAAACCGAACGGAAAGTCGAGGAGTACAAACGTCACTACGACGGCGAGCTGCCGGATCAGAAGGACGCCAACATGCAGGGGCTGCATAACCTCGAAATGCAGCTTCAGTCGTTGACGGAATCGGTCAATCGCGACCGCGATCGCCATTTGGCTCTCGAGAGGCAGATTGCGGATCTGGAAACACCAGCGGACCCTTCAGCGCCCGCCCCTGTGCCGGCCTCACAACCGGTCGGAGCTGACGGACTACCCGTCAACGCCACGCCTGCTCAACAACTTGCCGCAGCGCAGGAAGCCCTGCGCGGCATGCAGACGCGCTTGACTCCCCAGCACCCGGACATCATCCGGATGAAACGCATCATTGCCGATCTTCAGGCCAAGGTCGACGCGGAGGCTCTCGCACGACCCGTTTCGGCCGGAGCCGCGCCGCGGACTGCCGCGGAGATCCTGAAACGCAATCGCCTCAATGAAGCGAAGGGTGAACTCGAAAAGCTCGACCGGCAGATCGCGGTCAAGACCGAAGGCGAGCAGAAGCTTCGCGCCGCGATGTCCGGGTATCAGAGGCGGCTCGAGTCGGCGCCGGCACGCGACAGCGAGTTGACCGAGCTGACGCGTGATTACAAGACACTGCAGACCACCTACACGAGCCTGCTGGCGAAGAAGGAAGATTCGAAGGTCGCCGCCAACCTCGAGCGCCGGCAAATTGGCGAGCAGTTCAAGATTCTCGACCCCGCACGTCTGCCGGAGCGGCCGTCGAGTCCCAATCGCCCTCAGCTCTATTCGTTTGGCATCTTTGGCGCAGTCGCCTTTGGAATCGCCTTGGCCGGCCTCACAGAGTATCTGGACAAGCGGCTCAAGACCGAATCCGATGTACGCGCGGCGCTGAATCTCATGGTGCTTGCCGCGATTCCGATGGTCATGAATGCACAGGTAAGGGCGAGGCGACGCCGGTTTCGCAGGCTCGCACTCTCGGCGGCGGCCCTCATCATTGCGGTCGGTGGTGCGGCGGCGGCTGTCGCCTGGAAGGTGTGGAAGTAGCGCATGTACGAGCGTTTCTTTGGGCTGCGCGAGCGGCCTTTCGACCTCAAGCCGGATCCCCGGTTCCTCTTCTTGTCGCCACGCCATCTCGAGGCGCTGACGCACTTGAAGTACGGACTGTCGGGGCGCCCCGGAATCACCATGCTGGTTGGCGATGCCGGCACCGGCAAATCGACGTTGCTTCGCGCCACCATCAACGCGATCAACGACGGAGCATCACGGATCGCCGTCCTCTCGAACCCCACGCTGAAGCGGGACGAGTTTTACGAGCATCTCGCAGCTGAACTCGGATTCAGCGCGGAGGCGGCCGCATCGAAGGTTGCGTTCCTCCGAGAGCTGGAAGCGGCGCTCGAGTCCTGCGCCCAACGCGGCGGCTTCGTCGGATTGATCGTCGATGAGGCCCAGAGTCTTCCGGACGAACTGCTTGAAGAACTGCGGTTGCTGACCAACGCGGGCGACGATCTGAACCGATCGCTCACGCTAGTGCTCGCGGGGCAGCCGGAACTTGCCGATCGTTTGAACGATCCGGCCCTTCGCCAGCTCAAACAGCGCGTCGCGCTTCGCGCCGAGCTCGCGCCGTTTTCGCTGAAAGAGACCGCCGGTTATATTGCCACCCGTATCACCACGGCGGGAGGACGGGCCGACCAACTGTTTTCACGCGATGCGGTGATCACCATTCACGAAGCATCCAACGGGCTGCCGCGCATCATCAGCGTGCTGTGCGACAACGCACTGGTTAATGGTTTCGCCGCCGGTGTGCGCCCGGTCGGATCGGCGATTGTCGCGGAAGTGTGTGCGAACTTCGATATCCAGCTTGTGTCCGAAACGGTCGGCAACGTCGTCCAGTCGACGCCGGCACCTGCGGAGGTAAAGGCAGCGGCGATCGCTCCGTCGCATGCTCCGGTTCAGGAACTGGCGACACCACCAGAAACCCAAACGTCCACGCAATCGATGTTCGGCAGTTATCAAGGGCCGAAGCGATTTTCATTTTTTCGAGGCGCCCGCCAATGACCCGTCTGAAAGACGCGCTCGACAAAGCCGCGCGCGAAGGGTTCGATGAGGTACGCGCGCCCTATTCAACCCCGTCGCAAGTCGTACCGGACGCCTGGGGGTTCGACGACAACGGTCCAGGCGTCGTCACGGCGCCGCCACCAGCGGCGGTCGTTTCGACGCCCGCCCGACTCGAACCAGCGCTCCGTCAAGCAGCGCCCTCCGTCGCGCTGGTCGGTCTCGACGCGGAACATGAGGCGGCAGTCGCAGCTGACTTCACCGCAATAAAACGAGCGCAAGCCGATCAATGGGCGGGATATCCATTCGGCGCGGTGGCCGCTGGCAAGCTGATCGTCGGTGCCGACGTCGACAACGGGTTGGTCGAACAATACCGCCGGCTCGGCGCAGCGCTTCACCACCATCAGCTTCAGACAGGTTCGAAAACCCTGATGGTGACAAGCGCAGTCCCGTCGGAAGGCAAAACGCTGACGGCCACAAACCTGGCGCTGACGCTCAGTCACTCCTATCAGCGTCGGGTTCTGCTGATCGACGCAGACCTGCGAAAACCGAGCATTCACGACATCCTCCATTTGCCGCATACGGTGGGCCTCAGCGACAGTCTGCGACGAGCGGACACGAGGAGCATTCGATTCCACCACCTCACGCCGACATTTTCGGCGTTGACTGCAGGCCGGCCGGATTCAGACCCGATGGCGGGCCTCGTTTCGAGCACGATGAACCAACTGCTGCTTGAAGCGGCCCAGCAATTCGATTGGGTGATCGTCGATACGCCGCCGGTCGCTCTGCTGCCGGACGCAAACCTGCTCGCCGCCATGATCGACACGGCTCTTCTCGTTGTCGGCGCCAATTCAACGCCGTATCCGCTCGTTCGCCGCGCGATCGAATCCATTGGCGAGCAGCGCATCCTCGGCGTGGTGTTGAACCGACTACGGGAGCCGGAACTCGTGGCGGGTTACAGCTATTACGGGTACGGCAAGTACGGGTACGGATACGGGTATGGATACGGCTACGGCGCGCAAAGGGCCAGGCGGTTTGGTCTCTTCAGAAAGCTGTGGCGTCGAGCAAATAAAGACTCTGTTGCCCCGAACGTAAGTACCGGACCGGCAGCAAATGTTCAGCCGTAATTGGCGGCCAGTCGTTCTCATCGCTGGCGAGAGCTGCGTCCTGATGGGCGCGGTTGTCGCAGGGATGTTCGTGCGCCTTGGCAACGACTCGTGGTGGTTGATCGAACAGGAAAACGGCCTCGCGAAGGGATTGCTGATCGTGGCCGTGAGTCAGTTGACGCTGTATTACTCCGACTTGTACGACCTTCGGGCGATCGGGGGCGTGCGCGACCTGATCATGCGCCTCCTGGAATCGATTGGCGCAACATCGCTGATCCTGGCCGCCGTTTACTTCCTTGCCCCCGATCTGATCATTGGCCGCGGTGTTTTCCTGATCTCCGCCTGCTTCATCGTCAGCTTTGTCGTTGGCTGGCGGCTGGCGTTTGCATGGTTGACTCGACGGGTGGCGCCGCGTGAACGTCTGCTCCTGGTCGGAACGAGCGATGCGGCAGTGGACCTCGCACGTGAACTGTTCGAACGGCGCCTTGAGCTTGGCGTCGAGATCGTCGGATTCGTCGATCCCGATCCCGCTCGCGTCGGCATACCTCTCATCAATCCGGGTGTGATCGGCACGATCGACGATATTCCATCGCTCGTCAGCACTCTGAATGTTGACCGCGTCGTGGTCAGCCTGGCCGATGCGCGGGGCAAGCTGCCGATGGGACGGCTGCTCGACATCCGGCTCGAAAACGGCGTCGCGTTCGACCACCTCGCGTCACTGTACGAGGAGTACACCGGAAAGATCGCCGTCGAGAACCTGCGGCCTTCGTGGCTGATTTTCTCGGAAGGGTTCCGCAAGACACGCCTGCTGCTGGCCGCGAAACGCGCGCTCGACGTCATCTTCGCGACGGCCGGCCTGGCGCTCGGTTTTCCGATCATGGTCCTGGTCGGCATCGCTGTGAAGTGCACGTCACGCGGGCCGATGTTGTATCACCAGACCCGGGTCGGTCTGCAGGGACGCATCTTCCGCGTCCACAAGTTCCGCACGATGCGGACAGATGCGGAAGTCGCGAGTGGTCCGGTCTGGAGCACCGCCGGCGACTTGCGCGTCACCGCGATCGGCGGGCTGTTACGGCGGACGCGACTGGACGAGATGCCCCAACTGTGGAACGTGCTGGTCGGCGAGATGAGCTCCGTCGGTCCGCGCCCGGAACGGCCGGAGTTCGTGAAGCAGTTGACCGAACAGATTCCGTATTACGGGCAGCGCCACGTGGTGAAGCCCGGCCTGACTGGCTGGGCACAGGTCCGCTATACCTACGGCGCCAGTGTAGAAGACGCGATCCAGAAACTGCAGTACGACCTGTACTACATCAAGAACATGGCGGTATCGCTCGACTTGGTGATCATCTTGGAAACGATCAAGACCGTGATCACAAGAAGGGGCGCGCGATGATCACCGGCGGCACCGATCGCATCGTGAACGCGATGACCGTGGACGTCGAGGACTACTTCCACGTCTCGGCGTTCGACGCGGTCGTGTCTCGCGCCGGCTGGGACGGGTTCGAGAGTCGCGTCGCACGCAATACCGAGGTACTGCTCGAGCTGTTCGCCACGGGCAACGTGCGGGCGACATTTTTCGTGCTTGGCTGGGTTGCCGAGCGGTTCCCGGCACTGGTTCGTCGAATCGCCACCGCCGGGCACGAAGTGGCGTCGCACGGCTATCACCACCAGCTGCTCTACATGCTGACGCCCGATCAGTTCAGGGATGATATTCGGCGCGCGAAGGCCGCCATTCAGGCCGCATCAGGGCAGCCGGTGCTCGGATATCGGGCGCCAAGCTACTCGGTGATTCAGTCGAGCCTGTGGGCCATCGACATTCTGATCGAAGAAGGTTACTCGTACGACGCGAGTATCTTTCCAATCCACCACGACCGCTATGGCATTCCCGATTCGCCGCGCCATCCGCATGTCCTCGAGCGGGCTCACGGGTCGTTGGTCGAGTGCCCGGGTTCAACGGTACGGCTGGCTGGCGTCAATCTGCCGATTGCAGGTGGCGGATATTTCCGCCAGTTGCCGTACGCATGGACGCGATGGGGTATCGATCGCGTGAATCGTCTCGAGCGGCAGCCGGTCGTGTTTTACACACATCCGTGGGAAATTGATCCGGAGCAGCCGCGGCTGGCGGTTGGCCGCACGACCGGCGTGCGCCATTATCGCGGGCTGGCTCACACGCGCCGGCGGCTCGAGCGCCTGGTGCGCGATTTCGAGTTCGACGCAATCACGTCGGTCTTGACGATGCCCTCGCGGAGGGTCGCGTGACCGCAGCGGTGACCGCTGCCTGTCTCGACACGCGCGAGCCGGTCGGCGCCGGCGTCGACGTACGCATCGAATCGGACGAACGCGCCTGGACCGCCTACGTTCAGTCACACACGGAATCGACCGGCTATCACGAATGGGCGTGGCGCACCGTGTTGGAGCGCGCCTTCGGCTACCAGTCGATCTATTTCGCAGCGTGGCGCGGCAACGACATCGTCGGCGTCCTGCCGACGGTCTTCATGGATAGCTGGTTGTTCGGCCGCGCGCTCATCTCGCTTCCCTATCTGAATTACGCAGGCGTTCTGGCTGACGATGCTACCGCGGCGCGCGGATTGTTTCAGCAGGCAATCGAGTCCGCCCGCGACCGCCGCTGCCGCCATGTCGAACTGCGACACGTGAAACAGCGGTTTGCCGACTACCCGAGCAAACAGCACAAGGTCACGATGCTGCTGCCGCTGCGGAAACCGTCGGCGCTGTGGGACGGCTTCGATCGCAAGGTTCGGAATCAGGTGCGGAAAGCCCAAAAGTCGGGTCTGCTCTATGAGTCCGGCGGCATCGAACAGCTCGATCGTTTTTATGAAGTCTTCTCGCGCAACATGCGCGATCTGGGGACGCCGGTGTACTCGCGGAAGTTCTTCGAGGAGATCCTTCGAGCATTTCCAGAACGCACCCGCGTGCACGTCGTCGCTCACCAGGGCGCACCGGTCGCGGCGGGATTGACATTTGAAACCCGCGGCACCGTGGAAATTCCGTGGGCCTCGTCGGTGCGCGAGTTCAACCACCTCTGTACGAACCACCTGCTCTACTGGAGCATCCTCGAGTGGGCAGCCACCAGAGGCTGCGCGACATTCGATTTCGGACGTTCAACGCCGAACGAAGGTACCTACAAGTTCAAGGAGCAATGGGGCGCCCAGGCCGTTCCGCTGTGCTGGGAGTACGGGTTGATTGACGGCGCCATCGTGCCGAATACGAGCCCCGCGAATCCGAAGTTCAGGCTGGCCGTGTCGCTCTGGAAAAAGCTTCCGGTCCCGATTGCGAACCGCGTCGGCCCGATGATCGTTCGGGCGATCCCGTAAAGAGTCATGTCAGTCATTCTCGGAGTCGCCGGAGCCACACGTAACGCCGCACTCGCCTTGTGCAATGAAGGGCGAATCGTCGGTGTGTGCGAGCGGGAACGCGTGACCCGGACCCGTCGTGCCGCGCTGCGGCCTGGCCACTTGCCGACGGAAACGCTCAATGCTCTTCTGCAAATCGGCAACTGCAGCCGCCAGGACATCGGCACGTTTGCGGTCGCCGAGAGCGCGATCCGGCTCGGTGAATCGTCCGTCCAATACGTTGATCATCACTACGCGCACGCAGCAACAGCGTTCTACAGTTCTCCCTATTCGTCCGCCACGATTGTGGTTTGCGATCGACGGAGCCTGCCCGAGTTGACGGTGTGGTCGGGCGACGCGTCTGGCATTCAGCAGCTCGACTTCGCCTGGGCCGGACCGGCATTCGCGACCGTTTACTCGCTTGCTGCCGAAGCACTCGGGTTCAGTCGCGACGGCGACGAGCACCGGCTTGAAGCACTCGCCCGCGTCGGCGAACATCGCTGCAACCCGGGCGTGGCGTCGATCGCTCATCGCGAGAATCGCCTTGAGGTGCCGGAGCATTTTCAGGCCTCGATCGAGGCAATCGTCGGACGTAACGGGTCGAGTGTGAGCGACACCGTCAAAGCGAGCCTTGCCGAACAGGTGCAGCGGCACGTCGGCGATCTTCTGCTGCAGACGGTGGCCGCAATCCAGGCGCGCTTCGGCGGCGAGCATCTCTGCCTGGCGGGCGGACTCTTCTACAACAGCTACCTCACGACGTTGCTTGCGCAGTCGGGCCTCTATGCCGAGACTTTCGTGCCGGCGAATCCCGGCAACGCCGGCGTCGCGGTTGGCGCGGCGTTGACAATCGCCGCGCGCGAGCAATCGCTGGCTCGCCGCGAGACGCTCTCGCCCTTCCTGGGACCGGAGTTCACGCCCCAGGAGATTAAAGCGACACTCGACAACTGCAAGCTGTCGTACGACTATCTGCGCAACGGCCAACTGATCGACCGGACGGTGACCGCATTGGCGAAAGGGCAGCTGGTCGGCTGGTTCCAGGGACGCATGGAGTGGGGCACGCGCGCGCTCGGCCATCGCAGCATTCTGGCCAGCCCGGTTGCACCGTATGTGCTCGAGAACCTGAATGTCTTTCTGAAGCATCGCGAGCCGCATCGAACCTATAGCGTCGCGATTTGCCAGGAAGATTTGCCGCGCTTCTTCAAAGGACCGGCAAAATCCGAGTTCATGGAGTACGAATTCGACGTGCTCGACCCCGAGCTGCTCCGGCCGCTGTTGCCGGCCAATGCCTCCCGGCTGCGCGTCCAGACCGTCGATGAATCGGCCGGCGCCTTCTATCAACTGATTCGCGCGTTTGGCGACCTGACTGGCGTGCCGATGGTCGTCAATACGTCCTTCAACGGCTTCAACGAACCGATGGTTTGCAATCCACGCGATGCGGTGCGCGTGTTTTACGGCACCGGGTTGGACCTGGCAATCCTCGACAGCCTGGTGTTGCAAAAGTAGGTTTGAGGATAAAAGTGAAGGCGCGCATCGGACTGCTGATCGTTGCGATTCTGGTAGCGCTCGCCTCGTGCGAGATCGCCGCCCGTATCGTGTTTCCGGCGCCACCCGATCCGACGCGCCAACCGCAAATCGTTTTCCGCTACGACCCGGATTTGAAGTACATACCGGTCGAGAATCAACGCGGCTGGGTGGACGATGGTTTTGTGACGACGAACTCTCTCGGCTTTCGCGGTCCGGAAATCGCAACGCCGAAACCGTCCGGCCGGTTCCGCGTCGTGGCACTTGGGGACTCAGTCACATTCGGATTCGGGGTGAACGACACCGAGACGTTCTGCGCTCAGGCCGAGCAGATCCTTCGGCGCTCCCTGAATGGAAGGGATGTCGAGCTGGTCAACCTCGCGGTGCCGGGTTACGACACTCTTCAGGAGGTCGGCCTGATCAAACGGACTGCCGCGCTTCTGCAGCCGGACCTGGTTCTCCTCGGTTTTTATACCAACGACGTGCCCGACGCGCTGGCGGAAAAAGAATCCTCAGGCGGCGGGACGACGATCGCCGCGGCGAATCCGGTCAAGGGACAAGTGCTTCACATGAACCCGACTCCAACCTCGTGGCTCGAAGCGCAGCTACGTCGGAGCCGGGCGATTTACACCGGCGGCCACGCGCTCAAGGCGCTCGTCCGTCGCGGCGAGGGCAAGGCCGGATCCTCGCTGGAGCTCGATTTGCTCGAAAACCATCGCTCCGCCGATCTGGAGCGGGCCTGGGAACGCGTCGACGGTCAACTGTCGGAGCTTCGGACAATTGCCACGGCCGGCAATTTCAAGGTCGGAATCATCATCCTGCCACCGCGCGAACAGGTCTCGGGGCAGTTCGTCGACTCTCAATATCAGCCGCACCTTCGAGCCATGGCGGACAAGCTGGGATTCTTCGTCGTCGATCCGTTGCCGGCCATGTCGGCCAGTCCAATGCGAAAGGATCGGCTCTTCATTCCGTACGATCGCAACCATCCGTCTGCGGCCGGGCACCGAATTATCGGCGAGACCATCGCCACTTTTCTGAACCAGCACGGCGAAGCCGCCGGTCTACCTCGACAACTCGCGAGCAGCGCACAATAAAACCATGGCTAAGGGTCCTAAGAATCCGGAACGTTCGTTTGGCATTTCGGTCGGCGGCGTTCTGTTGCTGATCGCCGCCGTCCTGTGGTGGCGCGGACGCGTCGGGCGCGCCGAAGTCCTGGCGGCGGTCGGGGCTTTCCTGCTCTTTTTCGGATACGTGAAACCGGCGGTCCTGAAGTATCCGAGCGCGGCGTGGTGGAAATTCGCCGGGGTCCTCGGCTACGTAAACGCCAGGATTCTGTTAACGGTGTTGTTCTCCGTTTTACTGGTGCCGATATCGTTCGTGTGGCGGCTCACCGGCAAGGATCCATTGGCGCGGCGGCGCGAAAAATTCACCGGCTGGACTCCGTATCCGGCACGGTACAGCGATCGAACGCATTTCGAGCGCATGTTCTGAGGTCATCATGAAGAAAAGCAGCGTCATCTCGCAATTCTTTCAGTTTCTGAGCCAGGAAAAGAAGTTCTGGCTCGTGCCGATTGTCGTCATCTTCATCGCGTTCGGCCTGTTGATGGTGTTTGCGCAGTCGAGCGCGGTCGCACCGTTCATCTACACGCTCTTCTAATGCCGACGAGGATCCTCGGCATATCGGCGTACTACCACGACTCGGCCGCCTGTCTCGTCGAAGACGGCCGGATCGTGGCAGCGGCACAGGAAGAGCGGTTTACTCGGAAGAAACACGACTCGAGTTTTCCGTCGCGGGCCGTCGATTACTGCCTCCGCGAGGCAGGAATCACGACCAGCGAGCTCGATCTCGTCGGGTTCTACGAGAAACCGCTGGTCAAGTTCGATCGCCTGCTCGAAACCTACGCGGCCTGCGCGCCGCGCGGATGGCGGTCGTACCTGATGGCCATGCCGATGTGGTTGAGCGACAAGCTGTGGATGGCGAGTGACATCAAGGAGCGCCTCGAGGGCTACCAAGGCGAGGTATATTTCGGCGAGCATCACGAGTCGCACGCGGCCTCGGCGTTTTATCCGTCGCCGTTCGAGCAGGCCGCAATCGTCACGATGGACGGAGTCGGTGAGTGGGCGACTTCATCGATCGGCGTCGGTCGCGGTTCGGAGATCGAGATTCTCCATGAACTGCGGTTCCCCCATTCGCTCGGTCTGCTCTATTCAGCCTTCACCTATTTCGCCGGGTTCCGCGTGAATTCGGGCGAATACAAGGTGATGGGGCTCGCTCCGTATGGCGAGCCCAAGTACGTGAAGTTGATCAAGGACCACCTGGTTGAAATTCGGGACGACGGCAGCCTGTGGATGAATATGGAGTACTTCACCTATCCCCACGCGCTGACGATGACCGGCAAGGCGCTCGAGCGCCTGATCGGCAGCCCGGCGCGCGAACCCGAAAGCAAGTTGACACAGCGGGAAATGGATCTGGCGCGTTCGATCCAGGACATTACCGAAGAAGTGATGTTGAAGATGACCGGGTTTGCCCATCGCGAGACCGGCATGCGCGATCTGTGCATGGCGGGCGGTGTGGCGCTGAATTGCGTCGGCAACGGCAAAATTCTGCGTGAGGGTCCGTACGATCAGATTTGGATTCAGCCGGCCGCTGGCGACGCCGGCGGCGCCCTGGGCGTAGCGCTCGCGCTCGCCCATCGTTACAAGCAGGTGCCCCGCGCCAGCGCCGAAGCGCTCGGCACCTGGGAGCGGCCATCCTCCGTCACCACCAGCCTGACGCCGAAATACGCCGACGGGATGAGCGGCTCGTTCCTCGGACCCAAGTTCGAGAATGAGCAGATCGCCAGGTTTGTTGAGAGCAACGGCTACAAGGCTCGTCGCTGCGATCCGTCGGAGCTTGCCGATCGCATCGCGGCGCTGATGGCTCAAGAGAAAGTGATCGGCCTGTTCCAGGGACGCATGGAATTCGGACCGCGTGCGTTGGGTGGACGATCGATCATCGGGGATGCCCGATCGCCGAAAATGCAGTCGGTGATGAACTTGAAGATCAAGTTCAGGGAATCGTTCAGACCGTTTGCGCCGGCGGTCCTGCGCGAATACGTCAACGATTGGTTCGAGCTGGACGACGAGAGCCCGTACATGCTGCTGGTCGCGGACGTTCACAAATCGCGGCGGCTGCCGTCCCGGCCCGAGACCGAGAACCTGTGGGGCATCGACAAACTGAACGTGCCACGCTCGACCGTGCCGGCGATTACCCATGTCGACTATTCGGCGCGCGTGCAAACCGTCCGTCGTGAGGCCAATCCGCTCTATTACGACATCATCAGCGCCTTTCATCGCCGCACTGGTTGTCCGGTGATCGTGAATACGTCATTCAACGTCCGAGGCGAACCAATTGTCGGTGCGCCCGAAGATGCCTACCGCTGTTTCATGCGCACCGACATGGACGTATTGGTGCTGGAGAACTTCATTCTCGAGAAGACGGAACAGGCGCCAGTCGTCGAGGACGAGTCGTGGCGGAAGGAATTCGTACTCGACTGACGAGCACCCGCTCAATCGTGACCATCAAGGAAGCATCATCGGGCGCCGGCGAACCCTGGGGCCGCCGCCTGTGGCTGTCGCTCGCCGCCGTCCTGCTGGTCGCCATCGCGCTCGATTCGTACGGGATCGCGAGCTGGCCGATGGCCGACGACGAAGTGCCGACACTGGTCGAACTTGGTCTGCAGCGCGTCGAAGCCGCAGCCTTTTCGGTGCCGTCGGTCCAGCTCGAACGGCTTCCGCGCGCGCTACCGATCTACTACGCCTTTCAAGGCTTCGCGCTCCGGTTCTTTCCACATAACGAACTCGGGTTTCGCCTGCCATCGCTGATCTGCGCGATCCTGACTTGCGCACTGATTTTCATCGTCGCGGCGCGCTGGCGGGGTCTGTGGTTTGCGACGGCCCTCGCGCTGTTCGTGAACGGCAGCCAAACCTTCGTCTATCTGTCGCAAATCGATCGGTTCTACGCGATGCCGCTGCTGCTGTTGACGATCACGCTGATCGTGCTGTGGCTGCCGGGCAGTGGCGCTGCGATGATCGCTGCAACCATCGTTCTGGCCCTCGTTACCATCCTGTCGCACAACGTTGCGGTCGCAGTGTTCGTGCTGACCTTCCTCGCCGCGGCGGCCGCGTTCGTCATCGGCCGGGCGCCGCTGCGCGTGGTGCTGCGGAGCGGCGCGGCAGCGGCGATCAGCGTCGTCACCTACTTCAGCTACATTCGGCCTCTCGTCGCCGGATGGCACAGCACCGGCAATCCGACCCCGGTGCTGATATCGTTCGTCGCCCACGCTGGAGTGCCGACATTGGCGCTTGCACTGGCCGGCTGTTGGTTGGCGCTCAGCCGGCCGGACCGCGAATCGCCGGGGCTGTGGTGTGCGCTGATGCTGACCGGCAGCCTGTGCTTTCTGCAATTTACGGGAATGACCTGGAACCCGCGGTATTTCTTGTTCTTCATGCCGCCGATGTGGCTGCTGGCCGCGGAAGCCACGGCGTTCATCGCCAATCGCGTCGGTTACCGTGGAACCGGGTTGGCGTGGTACGGGGTCGTCGTGCTGATGCTGTTGCCGAATCTATTCAGCCATTTTCAGGACGGATCGCGCCACAATTATCGCGAAGCGGCGGCGGTTCTTCGCGCCAACGCCCACGGCGGTGAGCCGATTCTGAGCGATGACGCCGAGACGATTTCCTACTATCTGCCGGCTGACCTGCGACAGGGCTTGTCCGTGCGTACCAAGGCGAAGCGCTATCCTTCGTCGGATTTCTATCTGGTGACGCGCGCGAATGCCTGGACGCCGCTGCCGCAGATTCCCGGCCGGCAGATGCAGCTGCTGGCGGAGATTTATCGCCGTCGCGTCGATCAGTTCTCGCACATTCTCCGCGTCTATCGCGTCACGGCCGGGTCCGCCGATTGAGTACTTCGGGCACGACGGCTGATGATGGCGCGGGCCGGGGCACTCATCTCGTTCTGCGTTTACTGTTCCTTATCGGGCTCGGCTTTGCGCTGCTCGGCTTCGTTGAATCGGCGTTCATCGCCTACGACGTATGGAGCGGTGGAGCTCTATCGGCGGCGCGGGCGCCGGACCTTGGCTTCGGCATTCGCAGCTGGACGATCCATCACGCGCTGCGGCCCGGCTACGTCAGCCCGAACGTCAAGACGAACTCGATGGGACTGCGCTCGCCGGAAGTCGCCATTCCCAAACCCTCCGGAACGCTTCGCGTCCTGCTTCTCGGCGATTCGTTCACGTTCGGATTGCGGGCACTGGACAAAGACCTGTTTGCCCGGCGGATCGAAGAACGACTGAAAGAAAAAGCTGCGCCGGCGACGGTCGAAGTGATCAACGCCGGCGTGCTGTCGTACTGTCCGTTGCTCGAGTATCTGCAATACCGGCAGCAGCTTCACATCCTCGAACCCGATCTGGTCGTGTTGAATTTCGACATGTCGGATGTCCAGGACCATCTTGCCTATTCACGAGATCTCAGCGCGTCGGCAGAAGGCCTGCCGCTGTTCGTGACCGAACCCTCGTTGCGGCGCCAGGTGCCGAGTGCAATGCCGAAGCTATTGCTCTTCGAGTGGCTCGGTCGAAGGATTCAGGGCATTCGCGGCCGCGTTCAATCGACCCTTGAAGGCGTGGCTTTCGTCCGCGATCAGGATAGGTACCTGTGGGCGCTCGATGGCGGGCCCGACATGGACGCGGAAGCCAAAAGCACGATGGCGCCGATTACCGACCTGGCCGCGCTGCTGCGACATCACAACATTCCGCTGGCGCTCGCCACTTATCCGCAACCGTGGCAGGTGTCGGCAGATGCCACCCCTCTTCCGCCGATTCGGGGCCAATATGGCATCGGCTACAACACGGCCCATTTGAACGATCGTCCGTTCCGAAAGCTCGCCGCCTTCGCCGCTGAGCAGCAGATTCCGTTCGTCGACGCTACACCTGAATTCAGGCGCGATACGAAGCCAGCGTCACTCTTCTTGAGCAACGATTTCCATTTCAGCGCCGCAGGTCATGCACTGTACGGACGCGTCGTTTCAGACTTTATCAGTGACCACCGCCTGTTGAGATTTGACCGATAGTGCAACGTCGATTGACATCTCGAGCAACGCGGCCACCTTCTGCGTCTGACCCCGGCGATGAAACTGCTTCAGCCAGACGTCGTCGACAGACACTTCGAGCCGGTCATCACGCCAGGCGCACCAGCGCTCGTAAATGGCGGCCGCGATCCTGTCAGGATCGTCGATGCCTGCATTGAAGCCCGCACCCGAGCGTTGAAGAAACAACTCGTCGTCGCTGCCGCTCGGCACCAAGCCGAGGACTGCTCGGCGGGCAGAAAAATACTCGAAGAGTTTGCTCGAGACGGCATATGTTGCTTCGGTCTCAATATGAAGCAGTACATTCGAGGACCTCATCAGCTCTCGCGCCGCATCGTGGCCGACCGGACCCAGGTAGTGGACCAACTCCATGAGGTCTTCTGATTTGATTGTGTCATTCGGCGAGCCGGCGCACTGGTTCGGGCCGATGAACTGGACTCGCATCTCAGAAGTCGTCTCGGGATGCCGCGTACGAAGCCGCCTTAGCGCTTCGAACAATACCGGCGGGAATCGGCGCTCCATCACCGAGCCCACGTAACTCATGACGAAACGATCGCGAGATGGAGGAGTGCTGCTCTCGCGAAAGTCCTCGTAGCCATTCATGACCAGCTCAATCCGCCCGGCACTGGCTGGATACTTCTCCGCCATCGTCCGCTGCATCGACGGTGTAACAACCAGGATGCGCGCGGCATCACGCATCACCTTCCGTTCCCAGGCGAGTTCCAAACGAGCTCTTCGCGCACTGCCTGGATTCCAAGGCACACCGTAAGTCCAAGGATCACGATAGTCTGCAATGAACGGTACGCCGGTGCGTCGGTGGAGCTGCCATCCGGCTTTGAGCGTCTCGTAAGGGGGCGCGGTGGCTAAGATCGCATCAGGCCGCTCGCGACTGATCAACTCGAGTCCCGACTCAACTGCCGGCTGCATCCAACTCACCTCCCATTGCCGAGTCTCGTCGCGCCGAGCCACACGCCAGGCGATTGCTTCAGCAATCCAACCCCTGGGCTTGCCGAGTGCGGCTTCGAAAGGACGGAGCCATCGCAATCGTTGCTCGAAATGTCGCTGCCACCCATCACGAAACCCGGTGGCCACACGTTCGACGCGAACGTTCGGTGGCAGTGCAGTCAGTTGCTTGGGATCCAGTGGCAACGCGCCGGTGTCGGGACGAGTCAGGACGATCGGATCCCAGCCAAATTCAGGAAGGTAGCGTGAAAACGCCAGAGGCCGGAACCCGCCGGCGTCGACAATCGGCGGGAACATGTACGCGAGCAGGAGGACCCGGCGGCGAGGCATCGAGATTAGCGGCTCGCCGCCAACTGATTCGGTGTCGGCATCGATGCTTGGAGTACCGAAACATACTCGGACCACAGTTGGTCCGTCACCTTTTTGACGTCGAAATCCGTTTCAGCCCTGAGGCGCGCGCCCTGGCGTGCGACTGCCCGCCTGGTGGAATCGACGCACCAATTTCGAACGACTCCGGCCAGTTGAGGCAGGTTGTCCTGTTCGACGATCTCGCCGCCAGAGGGCAGTACCTGCTCGTCTACCGAAACGCTCGGATATCCGACGACCGGACAGCCGCACGCAAGCGATTCCATGATGCTGATACTGCAGGTCTCCTCGCGGCTGGTATTCACCAGCAGATCGAGCGCGTTGTAAAAACCACGGAGATCGGCCAGATTGCCGAGATACCGCAATCGGCGGCCAAGTGATTGCTGCCCCAGCGCGAGCAGCGACGCCGCGTAGTCTTCTTCGCCTGGTGCGACACCTCCGGCGAGAACGACGGTGACGTCTCGATCCGACAATTGTGCCGCCGCTGCGAACAAGTGCTCCAACTGCTTTCCCGGTCGCAGCCAGGAGGCAGCGCCAATCAATGTTCCGTGCAGTCCGAATTCAGAACGGAACTTTTCGCCGAGATCGCTATCGGGACGGAATCGCTCGATGTCGAGCCCGTTGTACAGCAGGCGCCACGACGTCTTAGGAACGATTCCATCGACAGCCGGCGCGCACACTCGTTGGCTGCCGCGGCTCAGAAAAAACAGTCGCGTCGGGCGACGCCAACCCCCGAACGCCCAGCGCCCAAAGCCTGGCTCGATGCGGCAATGAATGCCCACTACGATCGGCAGGCGGCACAGCCGAGCGAGATCTCCCGCGATTGGGTAGATGTTGTGTTCGATTGCGTGCACCATCTGAATACGATGGCGCCGGACAATGCGGACGAGTCGCCACAACGAGTTCACGTACTCCCAGGATTTCACTCGATCGAAGAAAGGCAATCGGACGTGGTAGGTCGGGATTCCGTTGCTGCGTGTCCACTCCTGAAATGCACCCGACTGATGCGACGCGAGCACCGGGTTCAACCCGCGACCGGCCATCAGTCGGAACCACCCTTCAGTCGGCACATTGCTGCTCGCCCGGTTCGGATTTGCCGTGAGGTACAGAACGTTCATCGGCTCTATCAGTGCTGGTCGCGTCTGACGGCGACAATGCACTGATCGTGACGGTCGTCTGCGCGAACCAGAAACCCGGCGCGCTCGAGTCGCCTGGAACATTCTTCAGCCGTCGCCGGCGGGTGTAGTTCGATCTTGAGCGCACGAACCCGCCGGAGCCAGGGCGCCGACTCCATCAGCACCTGGTCCTCAGCGCCTTCGATGTCCATTTTCACGTAGTCGATCGATTCAAGGCCGTGTTCCGTGAACAGCGACTCGAGTGCGCGGCTCCGCACCCGGCGCCTTTGACCAGCGGCGTCGGCACTTTTCGACGTCACGACATGGAACCCCTGCTCCTCGCCACCTTCGTACTCGAGGTCGCCGTCGCGGTCCCAGACTGCGGCGTGCACGAGCGTGCATCGCTCGCCGAAAGATTCGATGTTTGCTCGCGCGACCGCGTAATTGTCGGCGTCCATTTCGACCGCGAGCACTGTGGCGTCGGGATACTTCGCAGCAAAATAGGCGGCGGTATAGCCGACGTTCGCTCCGAGATCCACGATGCTGAGGGGTGCCGCCACTTCGGGCGGCGGCAGTTGAAACTCGTTGCAAAACACATCCCAGAGCACCCATGGGTCCGAAGTGGCGGGACGACACGCGACGGTTCTGCCAGCGAGCACTTTCGGCCGCAAGGCCCGCGGCACCGGCTGACGACGCAGCGCCGTTACGACTTGCGCGTAATCAACAAAGTCGGTCCACGACTCAAACACAGCGCGATATCGTGGTGCTCTCGCGAGAACTCCTCGAGCCACATGAGTCGTGAGGAATTCCCGCCGCCAAGCGAGAGCGTCGCGAAGCTTTTGAAGGAAGGGCACGGTCGGCGACTTCTGTGTCGCAGCAGGCGTTGGCATGCTGCTCACGGCGTCAACGCGGTTTTGAGCACTGCGACGGTGTAGGTTTTCCAGAGACGCAGGTCCCATTTCGCGTGGGCAAGTCCCTGTCGGAACGCTCCCAGCGCTTCAGCCTTTCTACCCTGTTGCCACAGCAGAGAGTAGCCGAGCGTCCAGAAGCACTCGTCGGCGAGGCGTCGATGAAGGGCCCGCTGCTCGCCCTGGTCCAGCGAAACCTGTCCCGGCAGTTCCTCGTACGCGCGCACCAGCTCCCGCAACCCGGTCACTGCTTTCTCGCAACTACGATCGTCGGTCGGACGCGTGGCACTGCCCTGCTCATGGACACGATAGATGGTGTGTACGTTGTCGAAATATGCGAGACGAAACCCCGCTTTGAGGACGTGCACGACAAAGATCTGGTCCTCACCGACGCGAAACAACGGCAGGCGGACCGCATCGAATACTCGACGCTTCAGCACCGAGCACTGCAGCCCGCACATCAAACCATCAGTAATCATGCACTCGGCCGCGCGCGGATCGGTGATTACCCGTAGATTGCCGGCGGAGCGCACCGAGAGATCCATGAACGGGTGCGGGCGGCCACCGGGATGAAAGCTGCTCGCCTGCAGCTGCCTGCCGGTCGCCAATTCGATCAGCTGACACGACCCATACACCCAATCGACGTCCGGACACGATTCGAACGCTTCCAGACAATGCTGTAAATGATGCGGACGCCACAGATCGTCGCTGTCGTAGAACGCGATGTATCGCCCTCTCGCTGCATCGACGCCGGCGTTGCGCGCCGCAGCTGGGCCAAGATTCTGCTGATACCTGTAGGTCACTCGACGCGGACAGCGCTGTGCGAACGCTTCGACTGTCGAGCGTGTCTCGTCTGTGCTGCCGTCGTCCACGACGACTAATTCCCAGTCGTCCATCGTCTGCGCACGGATCGACCCGAACGCGTCGGATAGAAAAGCGGCGCGATTGAACGTCGGAAGTATGATGCTGACAGCCGGTTCAGACGATCCTGGCATATTTCGCCCATTGCCACGTCGTCGCCAGGGCGACGTCACGTCGTACCGGAGGCTCGAATCCCAGTTGCTGCCGCGCGTGCTCGATCGTTACGTGCGATGCGCGAGCCGTGATTCGAACGATCTCGTCACCTGATGATTCGGCCGGCCGACGATATAGCGTCGGCGCATCCATCCCGGCGATGCTGCGCGCCCGGCGCTCGAGGTGGGGATATCGTTCGAGAAAATACCGAGGCACCGTGCCAATTGGATCGCTTTGCAGCAGCCGCTTGGCAAAGCTCTTCGCCTCCACCGAAAAAAGGGCATCGCGAATACCATCAATGAGCCGCCCGACCGGGCCGGCTGACGTCATCATGGGTTCAGCTCGCGACGTGCGTGGAATGCTCCTTCGCATCAAGTCGGCAAAAAAATCAAAATACTCGCCCCACGTGCAGTCGTCGCCGTCGCTGATCGGGAAGGCCTGCTCGAAGACCGCGTCGGGCGACGCATCGACTGCGCACGCGATCGCTTCGACCAGATTGTCCACGAACACCGTATCCGCGGGCGCCGTCGCCGAATCCTCAAGCACAAGTCTTCCTTGTGCGAGCGCTCGCAGTGGATTGATCACGAACGTAAACCCGTGCGGACCGTACACGCAACCGGGCCTCAGCACTGCGACTGACAATCCTCGACGTTCTTCAGCGCGGACAGCTCGCTCTGCGAGCATCTTCGTGTATCCGTACCAATCCTGTCGCGACACTTGTAGTGGCGTAGTGTGATCGATGGTCCCCTGGCGTGTGCGGTCATGGACACCGATGCTGCTGAGATGAACGAAGCGCTTTACGCCGACGGCGCGACATGCCGCCGCAAGTCTTCGCGTACCGTCCACGGTCACGGCGTAGATCTGTTGTGGGTATCCATACGCGGTTCCAACGGCACAATGGACTACCGTGTCACAGCTCTCGACCGCCCGGCGCACATCGTCGTCTGACTGCAAGTCGCCATGGATGAGCTCGACAGGCAATCGGGCCAGACGGCTGCCGCTGGAGGGATTGTGAACCAGAGCCCGCACGCTCCATTGGTCACGGAGGGCGAGGATCTCACACACCCGTCCACCGATGAATCCTCCCCCGCCGGTGATCAGAACCCGCCGCTTGCCGCTGTTGGCACGACGAACAGACCGACGCGGCATCTCATCAATCCACGGCGTCGTCAACGGCCGGCGTTGCCGGTAGCATGCTTCAATCGCGCTCATCGTGGGAAGGAACGATCGGCCGGCGAGTTCGGGTTGACGTCCCTCCCGAATTGCATCGACGAAGTCGTCGATTTCCGCACGGTACGACTCGTACCAAGAGACATCCGCCGGCAAGAGGCCACGCACCGAAAACGGTTCGACCTCCGGATCGATTGGGCGTACGGTTACGGCGAACCGCTCGCTCACTGCCACTTCGAGGATCGCTTGCTCGCATTCGATGCGCAGCGTGTTTGACAGATTTCGAACGCGACTGAGACGAATGGTGCCAGGCACAGACGCGCTCGCCCTGGCGAAGCGCACGGTCACTTCGCAGTCTGCCTCAATCCCTCCGTGCGAATCGTCCTGGTAGTCCTCGATTTCTGGAGTTCCTCCAAACACCGCCGCGAGCTGGTCGAAGACGTGCGAACCCAAATCGATCAACACACCGCCGCCAGCAAAATCCTTCTTCAACATCGCGAGCGTGGCTGAGGCGAAGCCTCCGAGACCGCCCCATTCCATGGAGAATCGCAACGGCCGCCCATACTGTTCGCGATCGACCAGGCTTTTCAGCATCCGCGTAACCGGCAGAAGTCGCTTGTAGACGCCGACCGAGAGCACGACGCCCTGCTGCTGCGCGACGCGGCACATCTCCTCGGCCTCGCGCAGGTTGAGAGCCATCGGCTTTTCGACCAGAACATGGATACCGCGGCGCATCAGTGCGATCGCACCAGGAGCATGATGAAAGGGCGGAGATGCCAGAACGACGGCGTCGATACCGTCCGGCAGCTCGGTCGCATCGGTTCGCCACACGTCCACGCCATACGCCTGGGCACAGCGCTTCGCTCGATCGGCGTCTCGATCAACGACAGCTGCCAGCCGCAACCGTTCGTGACCCGCAAGGATCGGCAAGTGGAACTGTTCCGCCACCGTGCCGCAGCCGACGATCCCGACGCGCAGAAGCGGCCGTTTAGCGTGGCCTATATCAACCGGTGGCAATTCCACTTTCTCGTCAATCATCATCCGGAACCTGTTACGCCGACGACGCCAGCGCCGTCGCCGGCCGCAACGCCGCGTTGCGCAGAACTTCGTACAGCGGTGTCAGCTGCGTTGACCAGTCAAGTCGTGAACACGCCGCGCGGGTGGCCATTGCACGACGCTCGCCCGGCCCCATTGCCAGCAACGTCAGCGCTTGCTCGGCAAACTGTGACGGCGAATCCCCGACCAGACAGGCGTCACGGATCTCGTGTGGGAGTCCCTCGTACACCTGTGGAGTGACGACGGCGGGAAGTCCGGCAGCAACGGCTTCCAAGACCTTGTTCTGAACACCTCGAGCCGTTTTCAGCGGCGCGACTGACAGCGCCGATTCCCAAAGGTACGGCTGCACCGATTCGACCTCGCCGGACACGTAGATACCAGACCCTGGCGAGGCAACGCGGACGATTGCCGGGGCTGGATCGGAACCAACGATGTGAAATCGGGCGTTCGGTTGGGTCGCACGAATCTTCGGCCAGACCTGCTCCGTAAACCACAATATCCCTTCGACGTTGGGCTCATAGTTCATGACGCCACAGAACACAATTCGCGGAGCTTCTGTGGGCGGGCCGGGCGGCCTCAAGCTCGCCAGATCGACGCCGACGGGCACGACACGAACGTCCGCCGCTGGCGCAAGTTGTCGCAGTGCGGTTGCCTCGCGGTCATTTACCACCAGCGTCGCAAACGCGCGCTCCGCGGCTCTGCCTTCGAACCGTGATAGATAGCGTTCTTCGCGCGAGTAGATCCACCGTCTCGGCAACGAGCTCGTAGTGGCCAGCGCCGCCCACTTCTGTGAATCGACGTCGACCAGATCGATCACCAACGGATATCGATCGAGCGGCGGCTCGAGCGCAAACCTGGCCATGCTCGAACAATATGCGAGCACGACATCCGGTTCGTGCTCTCGGACGATCGCCCGTGCCGCGTCATTAAAGCCGGGAGCGGTCAGCAGCGCATGCGTCAGCGGACGGGTGCCGGCCAGCGCCAATGCGCCGCTGGCATACGTACGGAAACGCGGAATCCGGACGGCGTTGGCGCCCGCGCCCAACCCCCTCACGAGGTCTAGCTGTCCCAATTCCTCCTTATCGTGGACGAGCGAGAGAACGTCAACCTTCATGCCTCGGGCGATCAGGTTGCGCACGATGTGATACGCGCGCAGCCGATCGCCTCGGTTGGGTGCATAAGGGAGCCGATGGGTTAGGAACAGAACTCTCATGCCGGAACCGACGTGGGATCGTCACGGCGCCGGACCACGCGCGCCGGCACACCGGCGGCGATCACCCGATCCGGGAGCGGATGCGTCACGACCGCTCCAGCCCCGACGATGGTGTCGCGCCCAACATCAGCAAGAACGACGGCGTTGCTGCCGATCCAACTGCCCGCTCCGACACGAACCCGGCGCAACCGGCCAGGCTGGTCGTGAATTGGTGACGAAGGATCAGTACCGTGCGTGTGTGCACCGCTCGGGATGTGCACGCCGGCGGCCAGCAGTACTTCGCGTTCGAGGTGGACGTGGCCGAGATGGCAGCGTGGTCCGACGTAAACTTTTTCGTCGATTTGCGAGCCGACCTGCGAAAACAGCGTCCCGAATTCGATGCACGCCGACGCTGCGCAGCCACCGCGCAACACACGCGCGAGGAAGGCGCGCCGCAGGTACTGCCCGCACACACCGGGAATCAGCGACAAAGCCTGTGATGAACCGCTGAGCGCGCGATCCTCGCCCATCAGCCGCGCCTTCAGCCAGAACGACACGAGGTTGGGCATCACGACCACCGTCGCCACTGCACGAGCCACCGTTTTGACCAGCTCCTTCATATCCGCGCCGGCGCCATTTTGCCCGACGAAATTCGGCGCCGTTCCTGGAACAAACTCTGATAAACCTCTTCAACTTTTCGCATCCGCCGGTCGAACGACAATTCGGTTTCAACTCGAGCCCTGGCCGCCGCCACCCGACGGGCTGCGGCGGCGGGATCGTCGACCGCGCAATTCATCGCGGCGACCAATGCTGCGCGGTCGCCGGACGGAACGATCAGACCATCGATTCCGTCGCGGCAGATTTCCGCGGTTCCGCCGGCCGCAGTCGCAACGATTGGCGTCTCCAATGCCATCGCTTCAAGCACGGCGTTTGGCGTCCCCTCATAGTCAGAAGACTGCACGAACAAGTCGAACGCATCATGAAGCTCGGCAACGTCGCGGCGATGACCGAGCAGCGTGCACGACTGCGACAGGCCGCTCGCGCTGATCTGCTGTTCGAGCGCCGTTCGCAAGCTGCCATCGCCGGCGATCAACAGGCGGGCGCGGCGATGTTGACGGCGGACATCCGCAAAGGCGTCGATCAGCACGTCGAAACGCTTTTGCGGTTCGAGCCGGCCGACTGCGCCAATCGCGAATTCATCAGCGGCGATGCCGAGCGACCCGCGAATCCCAGGCGCGCGTGCGCGATCACGATGAAATGCCTGGTGATCGATCCCGTTCAGGACGGTCACAACCTGATCCGGGTTGGCACCGCAGCGCACCAGTTCCCGCTTCACATCGTCGGACACGGCGATCAGCCGCGGAAACAATGACAAAATCCACTTGTCGAGCGGGTAATAGAAGCGCAACTCGCGCGATGTTTGACCGGTCCACCCGTGCACGGTTGAAAGCGGTGTCACCTTTTCCGCTCTCGCCAGCATCCAGGCCAGCACGTCGGTCTTGTACTCGTGCGCGTGAACGATGTCGATCGACCGGTCGCGGATCAGGTGACGCAGCTTCGGCCAGATCGAGGGATCGAGGGAGTGGCGCTCGATGATCTCGGTGTAGTCAATCGACAGGCCAGCGGCCTTCTGGTCGATGCCGAAAACCGTGTCGCGGGCATCGCGCAGATAACAGACCGTGATTTCGAATTGCCGCCGATCGGTCCGAGCCGTGCCGAGCAGAATGGTCTTTTCGGGTCCACCGCCTGTGCCACGAACGCTGCGCAGCTCGAGAATCCTGATCGGCCGGTCGCTCACGCCAGTTTTACCTTCGGCGCTTCGCTGCGACGATGCGGCGCAGGTGAAACCAACGCCAGCGCGCGGCCACAGTCGTAGGCGCATCCGACCAGAAACGCCTGCAGCATCCTTCCTACGTGCAGGTGACCATCGCGAACCACGGCATAAATAACGCGAAGTCCGGTTGGCACCACGAACGCCGCGATTGCGGCGGCGAAAACCAGCAGGCCGACCCGGCCAGCGATTGCCACTGCGCCGAGGCCGATCACGGCAGCGGCCATCAGCCCAACGTGCACGATCGGAATGACAGCGCTGGGAACCGACGGCCAGCTGATCGGACGACGAAAGCTGACACGGAGATTGTCGCGCCCGCGCCACCGCTCTCCTGAAAACACCTCGGCCAACGTACGCGGATCGCCGTGATGAACGCTTTTCAGCCGTGCGTCGCTGATGATTTTCAAGCCGCTCGCTCTCAGGCGGTGACAGAACTCGACATCCTCACAGGTTTCAAGCGACGTGTCGAAGCCGCCGAGCGCGATGAACGCGTCGCTTCGAACTGCCAGATTGCCGCTGCCCAGCCAGTACGCCTCGGACTGTCCGTGACGTGCGCCGCGCAGATGATCGTAGACACGTTGAACCCACGTCCCGTCCGACGGCGCGTGGTAGAGAGCGCCAGCTGCGCCGACACCCGGCTTCTGCAGGCACGACAACGCCGCATAGACCCAACCCGCCACGATTTCGTTATCGGCGTCGATGAAGGCAAGGACCTCGGCGGATGCGTGACGCGCGCCGTAATTGCGAAGCGCGGAGACGCGACCCTGGTCAACGGTCAGAACTTTTGCACCACGCGAAGCAGCGACTTCTGCGGAACCGTCGCTCGACCCGTTGTCGACGACGATGATCTCAATCTGGCCGCGCCCCGTTCCGTTCTTCAAGATGCTGCGCAGACAGGCGTCGAGCCGAACCGCGTCGTTCCTGACCGGAATGACAAACGAGATGCTCGGTCTCACCGGTGCGGCTCCCCGAGCGTCCAAAGCGGCGACATACCCGATGGCGCGACATTGAACAGGTCGTACATCCTGGGAATACTGGTGAACATCAGCGCAATGAACGTCGCGGTGCAGACGATGAGATACACGAGGAAGCCGGTCTGCTTGTAAAGCTTCTCCGGGTTCTGCACCGGACTATCAGGCTGCAGTCCGAGCTTCATGTAATACGCGAACAAGCCGGCGCAGAACGGCGCGAACAGAATCAGTTCCGGGTGATAGCGGACGACGAAGATGCCGGCGAACAGCGCACAGGACGTCGCGTAGAAAAACAGACTGATCAGCAGGCGCTCTTCGGTGTAGTACGCGAACGAAGCGCGGTATGCAGCGGCAACTGACTTGTTGCCGATGTGGCGATACTCGGCATAACGCTTCATTGCCATGAAGAACGCTCCAACCATCCAGTACGAGATCGCGAGCGAGAGCGGCGGGAACCGGCCCGACACCAGCGCGAACCAGCCGAGCAGCAGCCGAATCGGATTGTTGACCGACTCGCTGAGCACGTCGACGTACGGCCACTCTTTGGTGCGAAGCGGCGGAACGTTATAAGCAATGCCCATCAGCCAGAGCCAGACGGCCGAGGCGAAAAAGTAGTAGTTGATGGACAGCGCCAGGCCAAATCCTGCGACTGCCAGCAGCAGCCATTCCGCGTACGCCAGCGCAGGCCGCACCCGGCCGGACGGCACCGGCCGAAACCGCTTTTCGGGATGCAGCAGGTCGTTCGGTCCATCGAGCAGCTCGTTGAGGACGTAATTGCTCGACGCGACCAGACAAGTGGCCAGCACGGCGATGGCCAGCGGCTTCAAACTCGCGAGCGCGGCGACCTGGGGTTCATAGAACACCGCCAGCACGACACCGAGCAGCATGAAGACGTTCTTGAACCAATGATCGACGCGCGCGATCTGCACGTAGGCCCACAGATCGATGCCGACCTGCTGGCGCTCAGTGACCGTTGTGGTCGTCGAGGACATCACGAAGCCTTTCGAAAGAAGACACCGATATGAAACCGTTCGACTCCAATCGCGAGTTGCCAACGATTGCGCACGGCATCCCGGCAAGACGTGCACCAGTCGCGTCAACCTCGGCGCGATCGCCGACGTAAAGAATTTCAGCCGGCTCGATCTGCCAGTGCGCGGCCGCCGTCAAAAACCCGATCGGGCTCGGTTTGAACGCGCCGATTTCGGGATCGCTGGCGCACAACACCAATGAAAAGCGATCGGCGATGCCGAGCGCGTGCAGTTTTTTCGTGGCCGGATAGTCAGAGAGCACGCCAATCGCAATCTGCCGAGCCTCGAGGAGCGACAGCAACTCGGCCAGGCCTGACATCTGACAACGGTCGAGATGCTTGAGGGGACGTTCGATCATCCACTCGTTCACCAATGCGACGACGATCGCTTCGGTTACGCCGGCCCGGTCCGCGGCGACCGCCGCCTGTCGCAGCGGATGACCGTTCGCTGCGTCGCGCCGCAGCACCTCCTGAGCGCGCCGATACTCAGTCAGCACCTTGGCCACAACGCGACCATGAATCGGCCGACGGACTATGAACGCCGCCAGTTCGATTGCCATCCGCACGCGCATCGGACGCTGGCGGTAAAGCGTCCCGTCGAGATCGAACAGCACAGCGCGAATCCGCCGTGCACGATCGAACGGGTTGGCGACTCCCCGCACACCAACCTCCGCGATCGGTCCGACCGGCATCCTCGCCTCAGCCAACATGGTTTAACAACGCCTTGATGCGGTCGAGATCGGTGACGACGACCTGACGAATCCACACCGACAACAGGATCGTGACAGTCGCGGCCGCACCAAGAATGATTGGCCGACGATTGACGCGAAACGCCGGCGACCATTGCACAACCAGCGCTGACCCGTACAGCGCCAAAATCGGTACGAGTGGAAGGTGGTACCTTGAATGGCCGAATACGATCGTGTGCGCGCCCATGATGATCAGGAGCGGCAGAAGGAGAACGACGTGCAACCGTTTGTCGGCCGGCGCCGCGAGCCAGATGCCGGCGGCGCCTGCAACGGCGACCAGAACGTAGCCGAGAAGGATGACCGCTGATGCCGGCACCGAGAACCACGCCGGCGGCGCGTACATGCCTTGCTGCACACCAGCCATGAACTCGCGCTCGAGCCCCCAGAAGTCGGCGAACTTGATCAACGAGCGCCGGAGTGTCAGCGTCGGATTGGCGACCATGAACTCGATCGCTTTTCGCTGTGCCCACTTCTCCTTGCGGCCCTCGGTTACCGGCATTCCAGGTTCGATCGAGAGTCCGTGCACCCAGCTTTTCGAACCAGTCAGCGAAACCGCATCCCACATCCGGTCGTCCGGCGTGAATTCGTAATTACCCATCCGCAGGTTGATGCCGCCCATCGTATCGACGACCGTGAACGTGCCCTGGAGGCGCGTGTTACGGATGGCCCAGGGCGCCATGACAACGCTGTAGCCGACCAACACCAGCGCGGACAGCGCAACGCGGCGGACGAGCGATCCCGGAATCAACGCGATCACCAGCGGACATAACAACAACGGCGCCGGCCAGAGAATGCTGCGCGCCAGGGCCGCAAGCGCCAGGACGGCGCCGGTGGCCAGCGCCAGCGGTGCCCGCGGCGTCTGTACCAGCATCACCGTCGACAGAAGAAACGCCACCAGCAAGAGCGTGAAGAGCGTTTCTGTCAGGATCAGAAAATTGAAAAAGATCAGAGACGGGTAAAGCCAGAAGATGAGCGCGGCCGTCCGTCCGACCGGAGGACTGTAAACACGTGCTCCAAGCAGGAAGACCAGCCAGGCGGTCAGCAGCGCGAGGCCGATTTGCGCGACGCGCACGACCTGCAGATTGCGCGAGCCAGCGACGGCCCAAGTGGCGGCGAGCATCGCAGGGTAGAGCGGCGGGCGAATCGACGTCGCTTCACCCGGCGCCCAGGCGAACCCGTTCCCGGCTTCTAGGTTGTCGGCGAGGTGCGCGTAATGTTGCTCGTCCTCGATCGGGGTTCCCAGGGCGGCGGTGTTTCCGAGAATTGCGACGCGGATGAGCAGGCCAATAGCCAGGGCGACGACAAATGCCACCTTCGGCCAACCTGGCTGCCAACTCGCGAACTTGCCGCTCGAATCCAAGGAAAACCTTCTGTGGGCAGACAAAAGGCAGCAGGTCCGCCGAATCCGGACCGCCCGGAACTGAAACCCATGCCTTTAGCTGCGAGACAAGGGTCACTATTCAATTTGCATTCCGGAATCCGTCGTCGGCAGCCAGCCACAAGTCACTGAATTTACAGGACTTTGTGCGTACTGGTATGAAGAGTCGGACGGCCGCTAAACGCGGTCTGCGGGCCGTCCAGCGACTGCTCCAGGCGTGATCGGCTGCTCCCGAACCCGATGCGCCAGCTCGATTGATGGCCGCGCGTCGTCGATGCCAAAGCCCCGACCGGCGAGGATCTCCTCGTAGGAACGCGTGTGCAAATCCGTGAACCCTTCGGAGAATTCCACCTCTTCGCCGTCGACGGTGATCGATCTGAAGGTGGTTTTTTTGCCGGGTGTCGCGGGGAAAGGAAGATCGGCGGCGTCAGCGGACATGAACCATGTGACATCGGCCCGCTGTAGCTCCAGCCGGCCTCCGGTGCGCCATTCATCGCGAGTGTTCACGTCCAAACTCTTGACCGGACCAAACAGCCACAACAGCATGTCGAAGAAGTGGATGCCGATGTTGGTGGCAAGCCCGCCGGATCGCTCCTTGATGCCTTTCCAGGAGACCTGGTACCAGCGGCCGCGCGATGTCATGTAGGTCAGGTTCACGCGGTAGCGATGATTGGGATCGCTTTCGTCGATCCTTTTCTTCAACGCGGTCAGCGCCGGGTGGAGCCGCAGCTGCAGAATCGTCGACACGCGCCGTCCCGTCTCACGTTCGAGATCCTGAAGCGCGTCGAGGTTCCACGGGTTGATGACGATAGGCTTTTCGCAGATGGCGTCGGCACCGACGCGAAGCGCCATACGAATGTGGGCGTCGTGGAGATAGTTTGGGGTGCAAATGCTCAGATAATGAACGCGGTGCTCATCGGGGCCGCGCCGCAGCTTTTCGAGGTGCCGATCGAAGCGCTCGATTTCGGTGAAGAACCGGACGTCGAAGGCGTAGCGATCGAGCACGCCGACGGCGTCGTGCGGGTCGGCGGCCGCGACCAGTCGATTGCCGGTAGCCTTGATCGCCTCGAGGTGCCGCGGCGCCACGAAACCGGCGACGCCCGTAACTGCAAAGTTTTTCACGCGTGTTTCCCCACGACAGATTCTACGTGCGAACCGGATGCGCGAAAAGTTCCGTTGTTATAATTCACTGTTGGTCCACCAACGTTCCTCATGAAACTGCTGACAATCGTCGGCGCGCGGCCGCAATTCATCAAGGCTGCGGCGGTCGGCTACGCCATTCAATCCGCGCAGGAAGACGGCTCGACGGTGCAGTCGGTGCTCGTGCATACCGGGCAGCACTACGACGCGCAAATGTCCGACGTTTTTTTTGCGGAGCTTGGTCTGCAGCGGCCTGATCACGATCTGAGTATCGGGTCGGCATCCCATGGTGCACAGACCGGCCGGATGCTGGAAGCGATCGAGCGGGTGCTGATCTCGGAAGCGCCGGATGTCGCGATCATCTACGGCGACACCAATTCCACCCTTGCAGGCGCAGTCGCCGCAGTCAAGCTGCACATTCCCGTCGCGCACGTCGAGGCAGGTTTGCGCAGCTACAACCGGCGAATGCCGGAAGAGATCAATCGCGTTGTTGCGGACCATCTGTCGCGATGGCTTTTCTGTCCGGGTGAAACCGCAGCCGTCAACCTCGAGCGCGAAGGAATCGAGCGCGGAGTACACATCGTCGGCGACGTGATGTACGAATTGGCTATCAGGTTCGGCTCCGACGGCGAATTGCCTGTCGGCTGGCATGACAAGGGGCTCGCTCCCGGGAAGTACATCCTTGCCACGATTCACCGTGCCGAGAATACCGACGATCCGGTTCGACTGTCAGGAATTCTGAGCGCGCTCGAGCAACTTGCGTTCGACACGCCGGTAGTTCTGCCACTGCATCCGCGGACGCAGAAGCTCCTCGTGTCGACCGGGCGCCGCATCTTGGAGTGCGTGCGCGTCGTCGCACCGCTTTCATATCGACAAATGATTGCTGCCGAAGGCAACGCGGCGCTGATCATCACCGACTCGGGCGGCGTACAAAAAGAGGCGTTCTGGCTGGGAATCCCGTGCGTGACTGCGCGCGACGAAACGGAATGGACTGAAACTCGGGAAGACGATAGGAACATCATCGCGGGGGCGGACTCGGTGCAGCTGACGACGGCGTCGCGTCGGCAGCTTGCGCGCGGTCGCCTTACTCTCCCGCCTGTCGAGCGCGGCAACGCCGGCGCAGAAATCCTGAACGTCCTGCTCCACCACGAAAGCACCGCGAACAGAACATCCTGAAGATCGCGGGCACTCCAGCCCGTAATGTGGCTACGGCGTCTGCTCGGACCCAATCGTGAAGGTCGTTTCGGCTCCGGTCCAGCGGGTCAGATGGAAGTCGTCGGCATACGCAGGACCGGCAAACGCGCTCGACGTATAGAG
>Ga0070675_100000086_pt1 | contig 54316 bp, 46 predicted proteins | sample KBSM43metaG_FD_65343 | JGI IMG/M metagenome (GOLD analysis project Ga0070675, IMG submission 65343) | Miscanthus rhizosphere microbial communities from Kellogg Biological Station, Michigan, USA - KBS M4-3 metaG | ecosystem: Host-associated > Plants > Roots > Rhizosphere > Soil ... | reverse complement strand
GCGCGCCAGGTCGGGGCGCGTCGGTTGCGCGCCCCGTTTCCACATCTCGCCGGTCAATCTCCCTTCGGTCCGCGTGGAATGTGCGCGCCAACCGGCTGGAAGTGGAACTTCGCCACCCACTGAGCCACTTTTCGGCCCAGGATGGTCCCTTCGACGACCGACGTCCGGTAGGTGAATTCAATCCGTCGACGCAACACCATATGCGACTGGAGGGCACATGGGTGTGCGTTGGACGAGGATGTCGTGGAGTGAGCGGAATGAGCTCTGGACGCGCTGGCGGCGAGGTGAGTCACTCAGAGACATTGCGATGGACTGCGTCGCGCTCCAAGTGCGCGAGGACCTCGCTCATGCTCTGATAGCGATTCGCCGGGTCGGGCTGGATGCACTTGTGCACGACCGCGTCCAGCCACTCCGGAATCATCGCGTCACTCCATCGCAGCGACGCCTGGCTGCGCGCCATCAGCCCGGCAACGCCGCTGCTCGTCGACTGACGGCGGCCGAGGAGGATGTCGTTGAGAACCAGCCCGAACGAGTAGATGTCCGCGCGAGCGTCGATGCGCTCGCCCTTCGCCTGCTCGCCATGTACTCGACCGTGCCGACGATGACGCCCGACGCGGTCATGCCGAAGGCGGTGCGCGACGACGTCGAGCGCGCGATCCCGAAGTCCATGATCAGGACGCCGCCCTCGGCGTCAATTTCGACCGCTGATGAGGTAGCATAGGTCATTCCCAACCTCATCCTTAGAACCGGCCCTGAGCATCGTCGAGGCAATCGGAGCGGCCGTTCCGGCGCCGCGCCCACGAATCGGATCGGCTCGACGGGCCGGCCTTTTACAACATGCTGAACTCGATCGCGATCGTTCTCACCACTGTGATGCTCGTGTTGGCGGCTGACAACCTCTCGCAAACACGAGACGCGCTACGGCTGGACGTGCAGCCGCCTGCACCGCAGCGGCCGCTTTCCTCGTCGGTTCCGCCTGGCACGCAGTCGGCCGTGACAACGCCGGGCAACCCGGACGACGGTGTAGTGCTGGTCGGCGCCGGAGACATCGCGAATTGCAACATCCTCGGCGGCGCCCGCGCCACGTCGGCGCTCCTCGATGGCATCGAGGGGACGATCTTCACGACCGGCGACCATGCCTATGAGACGGGCTCCGTCAAGGACTTTCAGAACTGCTACGAGCCGACCTGGGGGCGACATAAGCAACGTACCCGGCCCTCCATCGGGAACCATGATCTCACCACCGACCGCGGCAAACCCTATTTCGACTATTTCGGCGAGAACGCGGGGCCGCCCGGTCTCGGCTATTACAGCTACGAGCTCGGTGCCTGGCACATCATTTCGCTCAACAGCGCGCAACGCGGCAACACCCTGCAAATGAAATGGCTCCGCGACGATCTTGCGGTGCACCAGACCGACTGCGTGCTGGCCTACTGGCACGTGGCCAGATTCAGCTCCGGAGCGCATGGCAGTGACCCGGTGATGGCTGACGTCTGGAAGCTGTTGTATGAGGCCGGCGCGGACGTCGTGCTCAGCAGCCACGATCACGACTACGAGCGGTTTGCCCCGATGGACGATAAAGGCAAGGCGGACTCCGTTCGCGGTATCCGGGAGTTCGTGGTCGGCACTGGCGGCGGCGGAGTCTACGAATTCAAGCGCGCCGCTGAAAACAGCGAGGTCCGCAGCAACAAAACCTACGGCGTGCTGAAGTTGACGCTGAAGCCAGGCAAATACTACTGGGAGTTCATTCCGATGGCCGGCCAGACGTTTCGTGATTCGGGCAGCGGTATTTGCAGTGGACGATGAAACATTAAGGCCGATGGCACAACCAGTGCGACACCGCGGAGAGCCACGATCACGGTCGACGGCGTTCGGCTTACGGCACGGTACGGTCGCGCTCGAACCTGCGGCTACCAACCTGCGCCGGCAACCCGAATCTCGAACTTCTCCTCAACGTCGCCAATCTCTGGGGCGAACTGGCCCTGAAGCGTTTCCGATACGTCGCGATCGCGGACGACAACGAACGCTCGCGCGCCGCGAGCGCTTTGCAAGGACTGCGGCACTGATTTGGTCGGCGCTGACTCGCAGGATGCATCGCGATCCGGTGATCTGACTTTCACCGCTGTCCGGTCGCTTTCCGACGATATCGCTTCAACTGCGAGTCAAATAGCGCATTGACGGCGAGTGGCGGGCAGTCTTGTCGCGGCATAGTGCTTGCCCCGTCCCATTCGGATGCAAATCTGTCCAAATTGTGCAGGGGAGCGCGACGACCGCGACATCATCTGTGCGCATTGCGGCCACACGGGCACGACGGCAGCCAAGACGCCCCCCTGGCCGATCGTGATTCCGTCCGCTCCCGTCCCGATTCCGGCCGCATCGACGGTGGCCGTCCCCGATGCATCGACGCCGCAGCCTGGTGCCACTGCGGCACCTGCCGTCGTCGGCCATTCCAAGTACATGACGCGCAATGTGCTGTTCGGGGCGGTTGCGACAGGGGTTGCCGTGGCGGCCGCGATGTTCATCATGCGGTCGACCCGCAATGATGCTCACATGAACGCGGCGGCTGCACCCGTAGCGGCGGCGCCGCGCCACGCGGTCGTGCCTGTCTCAGAATCCGCGTCAACGGCCGCGCCGAAGTGGCGGCGCACGCGGCAATCACGATGGGCTACGGATGGCTCGCGGACGATGGGCTTCGAGGTCGAGGCAGAGCAGCGAGTGGCCGTCTACATGGATCGCGTCCGACCGATTCTCGCGGTGCGCTGCGTCTCGCGTGACATGGAGGTGTTCGTCGTCCTCCACTCCGCCGCGAGCATCGAGAACGCTGGCGACGCACACAGCGTCAGGATCAGCCTGGACGGTGAGGCCGACGTCGATCAGCAGTGGTTCGACTCGGTCGACAAGCAGGCGCTGTTTGCTCCGGACGCGAAGGCGCTCGCATCCCGGATGGCGGCTTCACGGCGCTTGCGTTTCTCGTTCAAGCCGTTCAACGCGGCCCCCGCGACCATCGACTTCGACGTGCATGGATTCGACGAGTCGCTGGCGGCCATGTCGAAGACTTGCGATCCAGGCTCGGCCCGCCGACCACCGACGCGCAGTTAGAACAATCCTCACTCGCGTTGACTTCGCCTTGCGACCGCGTCAGGATCGGCGCGCGAAGGGATGCCGCTGGTCAACGGGAGCACGCTTGGACCGTACAAGATCGTCGAATTGCTCGGCCGCGGCGGAATGGGCGAGGTCTACCGCGCCCGCGATGCCAAGCTGCGGCGCGATGTGGCTATCAAGATCCTGCCACCGTCGCTGGCAAACGATCCCGAGCGGCTGCGCCGGTTTGAACGCGAGGCCCAGGTGCTTGCGTCGCTCAATCATCCGAACATCGCCGCCATCTACGGACTCGAGGCGCACGGCGGATCGACCGCGCTCGTGCTGGAGCTCGTCGAAGGCGACACGCTCGACGTTCGGCTGAGCGGGCGGCCCCTTCCATTTCAGGACGCAATCGCCATCGCGCGGCTCATCTGTGACGGTCTCGACGCGGCGCACGAGCGAGGGATTGTGCACCGCGACCTCAAGCCCTCGAATATCAAGGTCACCGCCGACGGCGTCGTTAAGCTGCTCGATTTCGGCCTGGCCAAGCCACTGCGCGAATCACCGGATGTGACGCAATCGCCGACCGTCGCCAACGACAGCGTCGTGGGTGTCCTGCTCGGCACGGTGTCATATATGAGCCCCGAGCAGGCGCGGGGGAGGCCCGTCGACAAGCGCACGGACGTCTGGTCGTTCGGCTGTGTGTTCTATGAGATGTTGACGGGGCGGACTCCGTTCGCTGCCGAGACGATCTCTGACACAATCGCGGCGGTCCTTGGCCGCGAGCCGAACTGGTCCGCACTGCCTGCATCGACGCCCTATTACGTCCACTTTGTGCTCCGGCGGTGCCTCGCGAAGGATCCCAGGCTGCGCATGCGTGACATCGCGGACGCGCGCGCCGGCCTGGACGAGACGGCAGCGACGGCCGATTCCGGGCAGACGGCAATGCCGGGGCTGCCGGCCGCGCAACGAGTGCGTGCGTTGATCGCCGGCGCCGCCGCAGGCGCCATGATCGCGGCGGCGATCACGCTCTTCCTGGCTCGCGCGCAGCGCGCGACGTGGACGAACCCGCTGGCCGGCGCCTCGTTTACGCGGCTGACCGATTTCGAAGGGGCAGAGCACGACGCGGCCATCTCGCCCGACGGCAAGTTCGTCGCGTTCCGCGCCGATCGTGATGGTCCATTCGATGTGTGGCTCACGCAAGTCGGCACCGGCCGCGTGCTCAACCTCACGCAGGGAACCGACGACGAACGGCGGACGCGAACGGGAAGCGTGGGATTCAACGGCGACGGATCGGAGATTTGGCTCGGCGGCGGACCCGACCGCCGGCTTCGTCTGATGCCGATGCTGGGCGGCGCCCCGCGGGTGTTTCTGGGCGAGGGCGCGACGCACATCAAGTGGTCGCACGATGGCACGCGAATCGTCTATCACACGAACGAAAAAGGTGTCGATCCGATCTTCGTGGCTGATGCCACCGGCGAACACGTTTCCCGAATCTTCCAGGGCCCGTACGCCGGATGGCACAATCATTTTCCGACGTGGTCGCCCGACGGACGGTGGATCTACTTCGTGAGCGGCATTTACGCAGCCAACGAAATGGATGTGTGGCGGATTGGCGCCGCCGGCGGAACGCCCGAGCGGTTGACACAGCACAACAGCGACGCGGCATACCCGACACCGATCGACGATCGCACCGTGCTCTACGTCTCGCGCGACACCGATGGGTCGGGTCCGTGGTTGTGGGCTCTCGACGTCGAGCGGAAGTCGACGCACCGCGTGAGCTTCGGACTCGAGTTGTACACGTCGGTCGCCGCCAACCGCGACGGCCGCCGCCTCGTCGCCACCGTGGCCAACCCGAGCGCAAGCCTCTGGACTGTTCCGATCCGCGACCGTCAGGTGACGGAAACCGACGTCGCGCCGTACGCGGTTCCAACGGTGAATGCGATTGCGCCCCGCTTCGGACCGCAAGCGTTGTTCTATCTTTCCTCGGCCGGCGCGGGCAGCGGACTGTGGCGATCGTCGAACGGCCAGGCCGCGGAAGTTTGGCGCGGCGCGGATGGTGCGCTCTTCGAACCGCCGGCGGTTTCGCCCGAGGGCACCCGCGTCGTCATTGTCCTGCGGCGGAACGGCAAGCTGCGCCTGCGCGTGCGATCCGCCGATGGCGCCGACATGCGGCCGCTTGCCGACGACCTGGAGGTGCAGGGCACGGGACACTGGTCGCCCGACGGCAAATGGATCGTGACTGGCGGCCACGACGCGGAGGGCGACGGACTGTTCAAGGTTCCGGTCGAGGGCGGCGCGGCAATTCGACTCGTGAAGGGCCCGGCGCTGAATCCTGCCTGGTCCGGTGACGGCCGCGTAATCGTCTATTCCGGCCCGGAAGTCGCCGGGTTGATGATGCTGATGGCCGTGGATCCCGCCGGTCAACGCGTCGAATTGCCCGCGATCCGCGTACGCGCGGGCGATGGCGAGAGGGCCCGGTTCGTTCCCGGGACCAACGTGCTCGTGTACATGCAGGGGCTGTTGCCGCCTCAGGATTTCTGGTCGCTCGATCTAGCCACCGGGAAGACGCGGCAGCTGACGAGCCTCAGCGGCCGCGCAGCGATGCGGACCTTCGATATTACACCCGACGGACGACAGATCGTCTTCGACCGCCTGCGCGAGAATTCGGACATCGTCCTCATCGATCTGCCGGCGCGCTAGCGGGTCGTCTCCTCCGTCACTTGTTCAGGTCAGGGGATGTGAGAGTGGACGATGCCCACGCTCGGAAGGGCCGGCTTGAAGCGTTTGTGACAGCCCTCGCACGCCTCGACGAGTTGGCCGTCATCGTTCCCAGCCTCTTTGTTTCCTTCGGCCTGGTGTTATACGGGAGGCGCGGTTTCGCGAGCGAGTAGCTTTCACGTCACCTGGGGCGTCAGGAGGCAGCAATCGATTGCGTCGAGCGCCTGCCCAAGCGCCGCGAACATCTCGCGGCCGCCGTAGGTGCCGACGATGGCGCCACCAGACCCGGCGAAGTTGGCGCTGGCGCCGCAGGCACGCGCGACATCGATCATCTGCAGCTGCCACGGCGGCAGCTTGAATACCCGGCGGCGGACGTCGAAGTTCTCGTCCATCGCACTCCCGAGGCGCTTCGCGTCGCGTTCGATCAGCGCACCTCTCGCCACCGTCGCGAGTTCGGCGACTCGCGCCATTCCGGCGACCACCTCCTGGTCACCTCGGCGGAACCGCTCGCGGATGTCGTTGTGGAAGATTTCGGTCGGCTCGCTGAATCCACGATGGTGCGCCAAGTACATCGGCGGGAGCAGCGAAGGGTCGAGCGGCTCGTATCGAAAGCACGGCACGCCGTGCACGATTCGCTCGTGCTCTCGACTGAAATCCATGTACACAAGCCCCTCGAACACCTGTGCGACGCGATCCTGCAGGCCGGCCGCCACGCCCAGCTCATCACGCTCCACCGACAGCACGAGCGACGGCTGCACCTGGAGCGGGATGTCGACTTCGTAGAACTGCATGAGCGCCCGCAGCGTGGCGGTGATGATCGCGCTCGAGCCAGCCAGGCCGACCTGCCGAGGAACCGTCGAGTGATACCGGACCGAGAAGTTCCGGTCGTGCAGCGCAAGGTCGGCGGCGCGACAATAGTCCACGAAACGCTTGATCGTCGCCTTGATCAGACGGATACCGCCGTAGTACCCATGTAATCCGACGTCGCGCGCCAGGTCGTGGACGCTGCGAAAGCGCGCGCGATCGTCCTGCGTCAGCAGGATCTCGACCGAATCCCACTCGTAGAGGACAACCTCGGCCCAGAAATTCCGGACGATGATCGAGATCGTCTTGCCGTGGTACCCATCCGACGGATTGCCCGCGAGCGCCGCGCGTGCGTAGGCGCGTGTGCGAATGATGATCATCGAGGCTCGCGCGTGAGTTCGGCCACGAACGCGCGCAGCGCCGGCCCATGTCTCGGATCTGCCACCGCAAACTCTACGAACGCCCGGAAGTACGCGTCGAAATTGCCGATGTCGAACCGCCGCTCGGCGGGCCCGAGCAGCATGCCGTACACACGTCCTCCCTCGCGCAGCAACGTGCGGATCGCATCGGTTAGCTGGATTTCTCCACCGGCGCCCGGCGGCGTGCGCTCCAGCGCGGCGAAGATCTGCGGCGACAGCACGTATCGCGCCGCAATGGCAAGCGTGCTGGGAGCATCGGCGGGTCGCGGTTTTTCAACGAGATCGGCCAGATCGATCAGGCTCCCGGACCCGCCGTCGCGCGGCAGGACGATGCCGTACGACGCCGTATCTTCCCGCCGGATCTGTTCGAGGGCGATGACGGCGGCTGCGTGCTTCTCGTCGAACGCGTCGGCCATCCGCCGCACGATGTCGCTCTGGCGCTCGAGCCCGATGATCGAATCGCCGAGCGCTACGACGAAGGGCGCGTTGCCGACGAACGCGCGCGCCGCCAGCACGGCGTGTCCCAAGCCGAGCGCCTGACGCTGCCGCGTGTAGAAGTACTGCACGCGCGCCCGTTCGAAGGCGAGCGATTCCAGCAGCTCCTCCTTCCCGTTCTCGCGCAGCAGCTGCACGAGCTCGCCATTCACGTCGAAGTGGTTTTCGATCGACGTCTTGCCCGGCCCGGTGACGAAGAGCAGCCGCTGCATACCCGCCGCAGCCAGCTCCTCGACCACGTACTGAACGACGGGCTTGCGGCCGACCGGCAGCATTTCCTTCGGCTGCGATTTCGTCGCGGGCAGTAGGCGCGTCCCGAGGCCGGCGACCGGCACAACAGCGATGTCGACACTCATGGATCAGATCGTCCGTGGGCCAGATTATCCGCCAACCTTCGCGCATGATCCACGTGAGGGTTGCCCGCCGAAGCGGCACAGCCGCGAAGGTGGGCCTACTTGGATGCAGAAATCCACGTCTCGAAACCGAGGCCAGCGAACGCGATACCGAACATCACTCCGGAACAGCCGAACAAGACATCCGCGCCTTGAACCGCATTCCCGACAACGCCGACCGGCGTCGAGAATATAAACGCGGCGGGTATCCAGCCATGGATCCGATTGACGATCCACGCGCGGATGGTGAGAATCATCACGCCGCACATGAGTGTCGCCATGGTCAGGCGGCTTCCATTTTCGGGCCTCCGGTGATCCTTAGACAGTCGCAGTGTTCACAACATTGTCCTCCCCGGGATCTCCGCATGGCCTGGTTCAAACGGCGACGTCTCTGTCCCGTTCCAATAGGGCGTCGAGGCTGAGCGGGTCGGCGTGGAAGTGGCTGATGACCAACGCTCCGCCGAGCATCGTCAAGTTTTTCAGAAAATTCGCCCGTTCAATCTGATACATCAGCGGATCGGTCGACGCCCAAAAGTTGTGCATCATCACCGTCACCGGCACGAGGAAGATCACCAGAAGGCGAGCTCCGATCCGCGTCTGAAATCCGAGGAGCACACTCAGCCCACCGACGAGCGCAATGACCCCAGAGACCGGGACCAAGAGGCTTGGCCAAGGCACGCCATGCTGCGCGGCCGATGAGATCGCCGCCGGGCCGAAGTGTTCAGCCGAGGCGAGGATGAAGATGAGCGAGAACATTTGTCGTCCTGCGAGCACGGCGTACCGCATGTCAGCTCCTTATGCCCTTCTCTTCAACGACTCGTCTGTGTGGGACCGCCGCTGACGAGCGCCGCCTTCATCTGGCCGTGACCGCTTCCGCAGAACTCTGAACAGGTAATCTCGTAGCGGCCCGCTGCCGGCGCCGTGAACTCCACGGTCACCGGATCGCCACTCTTTGGCACCTCCACATCAATCTTCAGCTTCGGAATCGAGAAGCCGTGGACTCCATCTTTGGACCGGATCACGATCCGCACGGGCTCGCCGGCGGCCACCTGGATCGTGCCTGGATCGAAGGCATACCGACTCGCCGTGATCTGGATTTCGTGAACGGGCTGATCGGCCGCAACCATGCCCCTCACCATCAGGAGGGCAGCCAACGTGATCGCGCCGCCCCATCGAATGTTTTGCATGACGCTCACGCCACCACGACCTGTCCGGTCATCTTTGGATGAATCGAGCAGAAGTACGGGTAGGTGCCGGGCGTGTCGAAGGTGTGGGAGAACTGCTCGTCGGTGTCCAGCACAGGCGACTTGAACTTCTGCTCCGTGCTCACGATGTTGTGCGGCACGTCGTCGCGGTTGGTCCATGTGACGGTCGAGCCCGCCGCCACCGCGGTCATCACCGGGGCAAAGCTGAAGTTATCGACGACGACCTGGTTCGATCCGCCGCCGGCTGCTTTCATGTCCTCTTCAAGTGGGACGTCGGTGATCGCGATCGGATGATTGACATCGTGAAACGACATCCGCGCCAGACCGAGCACCTTCCTCAATCGCTCCGCTTCCACTTTCATCGGCCCTGGTGAAGGAGCCGAGCCGGGTGCCGGTTGCGGGAAGGCAGTCGACATGGCGGTGTGGAACGATACGTTGCCCTCCAGTTTGTGCATGACCTGATGGATGTGGCCGTTGAGCACCGACACCGATCCGAAGCGTTTCAAGTAGGAGAGCGCACGTGCGCTGTCGTCGGTGCCCCAGCCCCACTCGGGATACACGGACCAAAGCGGGATATGAGCGAAGACGACGATCGGCGTACTGCTCGAGAGACGTTTGACGTCCTTCTCGAGCCATTCAAGCTGTTCGGCGCCGAGTGTCCCGAGGCCGCCGGCTTTCAGGTTGACGACGTTGACGAGGCCGATGAAATGCACACCGGCCTGATCGAAGCTGTGCCACCCGGCGCCTTGAGTGCCCTTGCCAAATCGCTGCAGGTAGTTCTTGCCGTCGTCTTCGAGCACATCGTGCTCGCCGGGGACATAGAACACCGGCGGCGAGAGCTCCCTCAGCACCTGTTGCAGCGTGTCGAACTCGGACGGCCTGGACAGATGCGTGAGATCGCCAGTGTGCAAGACGAACGACGGCGGTTCGGGCGCCGCCTTGATCTTCGCGATCGCGGCGCGCAGCGTGGCGGTGACGTCGGTGTTCGCGGGCTTATCGAACCCGATATGACTGTCGCTGATCTGGACGAAGCGGAGGCCGCCCATCCCGGCGCCGTGCTCCATCGCCCCGCGCGCGGCCTGCTCGATCGGCGTGCCCTTGAGCACGCCGCCGGCCAAGGTCCACATCGCGCCGGTGCCGACCCAGGCCATGCACTGCAAGAACCCGCGGCGATCCCACCCCTTCTCGTCGTCGTTACGTTTCACACTTGCCTCCTTAACTTAAATTTAGGGACGCAGGAAGTCCGCGCCCCACACGAGCAGTCCCCCGAAATGTCCCGTGACAGCGACGAGGGCCGCCGCCCAGAACAGCGTGATCCGGTAGGCCCACATTGCTAACGGCGACGAGCCGCGGGCGCCGGCGGTTGCCAGCGCCGCGCCGAAAACTGCAACAGCGGCGATGCTGCCCAACCACCGGTGCCATTCGAGTGATGACGTCGCCTCAATGCCTGGCGACGAAGCCAGGCGCCAACCGGCGATCGCCGCGCCGATCCCGAACACAGCGCCAGCGCGCAGATTCGCCAGCGCCACAGCTCGCCAGTCAGACAGGCCGGTTGTCATCGCTACGACCTCGGCCACGGCGGCGATGAGGACGAGCGCGATGGGAAAGTGCACGAGCAAGGGATGCAATCGACCGATGAGCGCCATATCACCCATCCAGACTGAGCGATGGCCTCAGATATTCCGGAGGCAGTGTCTGCAGGCGATGCGGGAATAATGCTCGCGCCACGACAGTCTTTGCACCAGACGATGCCTCGCCAGACATTTGAGGAAGTCGTCCTGCCTCACCTCGATGCCGCGTTCAACGACGCCCGATGGCTGACCAAGTGCGAGGCTGACGCTGAGGATGTCGTGCAGGACGCGTAGGTGCGCGCAAACGGGAGAGTCATCGTGATATGTCTTGAAGCCGGGCGCCTGCTGGATGCGTACGTCGACCACGAGCTCGAACCGGCCGATGCGGCGGACGTGCAGACCCACCTCGTTTCGTGTGCCGCGTGCTACCAGCTTCTCGCGGACCGGGAATCACTCGGCCGGCTGGTGCGACGCCTGCCGTACTATCCCGCGTCGGATCAGCTGCGCGCGAAGATCCTGCGCGCGGGCGCGCGCCGACGATTCGCGCCGAGTCTTCTCGCATGGGCGGCGGGGTTGGCGCTTGCGGTGTCGATCGGCGGCTCAGTCGAGGTTGCGCGATTCGCCCGCGCGAAGCACGTGGTTGAGACCACAGCCTCCATTGCTGACGAGGTCGTCGCCGATCACGTCCGCGCACTCAGAGATGCGCATCTGTTCGACGTGCAATCGTCCGATCAGCACACGGTGAAGCCCTGGTTCCTCGGCAAGCTGGATTTCTCTCCGCCGGTCGAGGATCCCTCGTCTATCGGCTTTCCACTGGTTGGCGGCCGGGTCGACCGCGTTGCTGGCCAGCCGGTCGCCGCGCTCGTATATCAGCGGCACCTCCATCCGATCACGGTGTTCATCTCTTCCGCAACCGACCGGACTGCCGTGAGTGACGCGCGGTCGATCCGTGGGTTCCAAGTACGCCATTGGATCCGGAACGACATGTCGTTCTGGGCCGTCTCCGACCTGAATGGTGCCGAACTCGACGAGTTCGTGCGCGCGTTGCAACGGTGAGATTGACCGGCGACGCGGATGGACTGCTCACTGAGGCAGACCAACACGATTCACCATGTCTCGGAATCGTGGGTCGGCGCGCAGCGAGTCGAAGCCTGGACGCAGCAAAACACCGGGGTTGAAGCGCTCGCCATAGCCTCTTTCGAGCCACTCCATGGCCTGGGCCTTGTCGCCGAGCGCCGCATAGACCATGGCGATTTCGGCCGCGTTCGAATAGGCCGCATTCGAGCCTTTCTTCAGACCGGTCAGCAGCTGTTCCCCATCGGCGCTCCTGCCGGATAGCGCGTAGGCTCTCGCCAGATTGGCCGTGCAGATCGGGCTGCCCGCGGACAACTCAACGGCTTTCTTGAATTCCGCGATCGCGTCATCGTGCCTTTGCTCTTGGAGGTACGCCTCGGCCAGCTGGTTGTGCGCGAGAGCGAAATCAGGACCCATATCGATCGTCTTGCGGCTTTGCTGCACCGACTCGTCGTAGAAATGCGCGATCAACAGGATCTCTGCCAGGTCGGCGTTGATAATGAGCGAGAGGGGATCCAGGCTTCTTGCCTTTCGCATTTCGGCGATCGCCTCGGCATGCTGTCCCATCAAGCTCAAATGCCACGCGTACCAGTGGTGCGCGGTGGCGTACCCGGGATTGAGGTCAATGCCCCTCCGAAATTCCCTGTCTGCGGACGGCCAATCCCAGTCGAAGCCGCTCAAGAGGAATCCAAGCGAGGTATGCGCTTCGCCGAGCGTGTTGTCCAGTTCCAGGGCCTTGAGCGCCGCGGCCTTCGCGGCGGGAAGCGCCTGTCTGGCGGCCATCACTCCGTATTGCCAGTCTCCCAGTAGCGCGTAGGTGTCGGCCAACCCGCCGTACGCCTGTGCATAGTCGGGGGCCTTTGCGACGGCCTCGTCGAAATACTCTTTGGCCTTCTTCAAACCATCGGCGGTTCTCTTATTCCAGAAATAGCGGCCCTTGAGGTACGCCTCGTAAGCGTCCGGGTTGACCGCCTTGGCGTTCTTCAGCGCGGCCTGTTCCCTCGGTTGAACGTTGACCCGGATTTCATCGGCAATGGCGCGAGCCACGCGGCTCTGGAGCGTCAACGTGTCGCGCACATCACCTTCGTAGCTCTGCGCCCACAGGTGCTTCTCCACTGCCGCGTCGATCAACCGCGCGGTAATTCGCACGCGCCCGCCGGAGCGCGTGATGCTGCCTTCGATCACGGCGTCGACGTTCAACTCGCGCGCGATCTGCGGCAACGGCTTCCGCGCGCTTTTGTAGCCCATCACCGACGTTCGTGAGATCACACGCAACGCGCTGATCTGCCCCAGCGTCGCAATCAGTTGGTCGGTCATCCCGTCCGCGAAATACTCCTCGGAGGCATCACCAGAGAGGTTTTCCAGCGGAAGCACTGCCACAGACTGGATTGTCGACACCGGTCCGCGTGATCGGAGCAACCAACCGATCAAGAGGAGCGACACGAGCGCCACCACGAACCCGGCGATCGTCAATATTGGCTGCCAACGAAGCTCCCTGGCGGTTTTGGTCTGTCCAGCAACCCCCGGCAGTTGGGGGCCGCCTCGTTCTTGAGGATCAGCGCCGGTGGGCGCTTGTCTGTCAATTGGAGCGGCCTCGATCTCCACCATCGCTACATCCGCGATGAAGCGGTAACCACGCCGGGCGACCGTTTCGACAAAACGAGGGCTTTCGGCGGAATCGCCCAGGGCCTCGCGGATCTTGTTGATGGCTTTGTTGAGCCCGTGATCGAAGTCTACGAACGTATCCGCGGTCCACAGACGGTCCCGGAGCTCGTCGCGAGTCACCAACTCGCGTGGTCTGGCCAGCAGCATCGCGAGCACGCGAAACGGTTGCTCCTGAAGCCGGATCCGCACACCGCGCTTTGTCAGCTCGCCAGTCCGAAGATCGGCCTCGAAAATCCCGAACCGAAGACGACGAGCGTCGTCACGGGCCTGTTGCATGGTGGATGGCGTTGGTGACGAGCGAGTCTACATCGGGTTCACCGTCAACAAACGGACTGGGGAGATGTTACTGCAAGCCCTGATTACGTCAGCAGTTACGTGGGGAGGTAGATCCCACGGATTAAGGAGGGGCAAACCATTGAGGCCGTGGCCTCACCAGCGCAGATTCGACAGCATGAACAACGAACACCCGGCAGATACACAGCGTCGCAGTTTTGACGAAATCATCCTTCCGCATCTCGATGCGGCGCATAACCTCGCGCGATGGCTCGTGCGAGGCACCAACGATGCGGAAGATGTGGCGCAGGAGGCATGCCTGCGGGCGTTTCGATACTTCGATACCTTCCGAGGCGGGAATGCGCGCGCCTGGTTGCTCACTATTGTGCGTAACACGGCTTCTGGGTGGATGCAGAAGAACCGCTCGCGGCAAATTGCGACCGAGTTCAATGAAGAAATACATGACCCGGGAGGCGAGGCGGTCACTCCGGAAACGCTATTGCTCCAAGGAGCGGACACCGCCGTGATCGAGCAGGCCATGAACCACCTGCCTGTTCGTTTGCGAGAGGTACTGATCCTGCGTGAAGTCGAAGGGCTGTCTTATAAGGAAATCGCAGAGGTCGTTGGCATGCCGATGGGCACGGTCATGTCGACGCTCTTTCGCGCGCGTGAACGGTTTCGGCACGCCGCGAGCGCGCTGATTGGGCAACCGGCACAAGCGAAAGACTCTTCGTCCCTCAGCGATGCCGAACGGCAGGAATTGAGACCGGATGCCGTGCCGGTGTGAGCGATGGCATACCCGCCAGGGAGTTCGTAGAGGAGGGGACGGCGCCGGCTACGGCCGGCGCCGCGGGTGAACGGGAGGATGTGAGCTGACCTTCAGCTCCTTTGGCGGCGCGAAAACCTGTGTCATACGTTGCCAATCGAAGCGAGTCGATTTGCGACGGCACCAGCACCCGAAGATTCCGGTCGCTGTCGAGCGACACCTGCTTGAACAACAGGTACGAATGAAAGTGACATCGGGGTCAGTTGCAGTACGGGCCATCGCACCCGGGCGAACTCGTAGCCCGGCTGATGCTGCCGACCATGACGGGATGGATTGAGCAGTGGTACTGAGCGCCTGCCGCGCCAATCGCGATCGGCTCACTGGAGACGCCGGGAGCGAGGTCTCCAGTGTCCACGGACCGGTCGTTCAAGACGACGCGATGAGTGATGGTATCGACGTTGTGCCAGACAACCATCTGGCCCGCTGGTAGCGTCGCCGGATTCGGCGAGAATGATTGCGCCCCGTTTATCGCGACGACGTTGACCGTCACGACGCCGGCTGGGCTCGAAGGCGTTGGGCCGGTTGGCGTCGCACCGCTTCCACTGGAATAGCCGCTCCCACCGCAGCCCCAAAAACTCAGAACGAATACTGCCATCACGCTTGCGGTCACACATCTACGCATGTTGTCCTCTTCTCTGTCGTGTTGTTCACGCCACGAATCATCTGGCCTTGCCCCGCCATCGAATTTCGGGACTCGCATGTAGGACTACATGGGCCGCGGTAATATTTCGGCGGCACCGATGACGGTTGCCTGAAATAAGCGGGTGTGACAACGAATCCAGATAGGAGGACGACGGTGATCGTCATCCGGTCAACGGACGACCACTAGCCAGCTCTCGCCCCGGTCGCTGGAGCGCGGTCCATAACTGGTATGGACGGCGGCCTTCATTGGCGCTCCTCAAACGGCGACAGCTCGCCTCTTCCGTAACGACACAACGGGACGATACTTCGCGAGGTGGCGGACGGATTCTGCCTCAGCGGCTCCGCCTAAGATGGTTTCGAGTAGGTCGACGCGGAGGGTTGGCCGAGCGGTCGATGGCGGGTCTTGAAACGGGTCGGACCGGTTATGACACGCGAAGGTTGCCCGCCGAAGCGGCAAAGCCGCGAAGGTGGACCGCCGTAGAGCGAGCGAAGGGCAATCACGGCTAATTGGGAAGCCCCCGATATGCTGGGGGCATAGCCTCCGTTGCGGCGGCCATGCCGGCCTGCCGATGCGAGCGACAAACCATTCAGGCGCTGACAGTTGCCGCCAGCGTCCGATTCCGCCCCAACAGAGGCACCGCTTCTGCAGTACCTCCCCGAAAGACACCGATCGTCCCAAGTCGGAACCCTTTCGCGCACATTGGAGGATTGATGGTCACTCGATTCAGACTCATGACGGCGTTCACCATCGCGGCGGCTCTCGTCGTGCCCGCTCTCGCCCAGAATGCCGGAACGACCAACATGGAGATCCTCCGGCAGAAGATCAAGTCGGACAAAAAGTTGCTGGTGGCGCAGAACCTGAACCTGACCGACGCGGAAGGCGCCGCGTTCTGGCCGGTCTACGAGGCGTACCAAAAGGAGCTCCAACAGATCAACGATCGACTGAGCGCCACCATCAAAGCCTACGCTGATGCGTACAACAAGGGTCCTGTGGCCAACGACGCTGCGAAGAAACTGATCGACGAGGCGCTGGCGATCGATGACGCCGAATTGCAGCTGAAGAAGACCGCGATCCCGAAGGTCATGGCAGCTCTTCCGGCGATGAAGGCGGCACGATACATCCAGATCGAGAACAAGATTCGCGCCGCGATTCGCTACGAGCTCGCGGCCAGCATTCCCCTGGTCCAGTAACCAGACGCCGACCGGCTTTCAAGACACGGCCCCACGACATTCGCCTCGAAGTTCGAGGCGCCTGGTTGTGGTGTGTGGATTAGTCTTCCTGATTCGCAATTCCTAATTCCTAATTCTCAATTCTTTTTGGGGCGTTTGCCGTCAGTACACAAAGTCTGTTATAAGCACATTCATTCCTTTCTTTTTACGCTGCTCGCTCGCGGAGGCCTTCACACGTGTCCGATCATTCGACGCTTCGGCCCGAATCCCGCCCTTCTTCCAACGAACCGGCAACTGAAAACGACCTGATTTCGATCGACACCGTCGAAAGCGCGCTCGCCTCGGTCCGCGAAGGCTTGCCGCGAAACTACCGCATGCGCGCCGACCGGCACTATGTCGATCTGCTGGCATCGCCGGCGGCTGGACAGCCGATCCGGATGATCGCGCTCGGCGACATCGAATCTGCGGCCCTGGCGCCGCAAACCGACCTGCGATTGCTGGTTGATTCGATTCGCACCCTCGGCGTCGTCCAGCCGCTGCTGGTTCGCCACCGTGATGCGCGTTACTCGCTGATCGCCGGACGAAACCGTCTTGCGGCGGCCAGCCTGCTGCGCCTCGCCGCCGTGCCATGCGTCGTCCATGACGCGGACGATGAAAAGGCCGCGGCGTTGGCGATTGCCGACAACATCCGCCAGGAACCGGCCGCTCCGGTGGACGGCGCGCCGGGCGCCGCCGATCCGGTTCAGCGAACGATTGCCGAACACCTGGCGACGATCAACCAGTGCGTGAACATGTCGATCGGCGGCGTTCCGGCGCTGGGTGCGTCGATGCTGAACATGGTGCGCGCACACGCTTGGCGTGCCGCCCGATTGATCGATGCGTTGGACATCATCGCGAAGGTGCCGTTCCCGCTGAGACGCGAGCGCGCCCTCGCTTCGATGGTGGACGATGTGATTGATGGCTTCGCACCTGAAAGCGCGCTGAATGGCGTCGTGCTTCGGGCACAAATTCGCGACGACGTGTCGTCGAGCGGCTTGAACGATCGGGAGTTGATCGCCGCAGTGGCTGCAGGCGTCATCGCGATGCTGCCGCTGGTCGAGCGGGCCGTGCGACCGACGATTGTCATCAAGGCGTCGAACCTGACGAACGGTGCGTTGTCGCTATCGCTGTCGCAGTCCGATGCGACGGTCGCCGAGCGGACCGCGCGCAGCTTTTTCGATGCGGCTGATGCCGCGTCGGGGCCCGGTGGCACAGCCGCAACGACTTGCGCTCGCGCCGTGAAGGCGCTTGCGGAACGGCACGGCGGAGCGGCCTCGTTCGAACTGGTGCCGAACGGCGCGACGCTGACGATGATCCTCGGCCGACGCTCGTAGGTTGACTTTGCGAACTTTGCGTTTTTCTTTGGCCGGTTGTGACGATTCGGATCGGCGCTTGGTCGCAACGTTTTAGCCAGTTTTCACGATTCGGTCGCGGCCGTCCATGTACGGACGCAGCGCTGGCGGGATCGTAACGGATCCATCTTTTTCCTGATAGTTTTCCAGGATCGCGATCAGCGTCCGGCCGACCGCGAGGCCCGACCCGTTCAAGGTGTGCGCAAACTCCGCCTTGCCCGATCCGGCGGCGCCGGCGCGATACTTGATGCTGGCGCGGCGTGCCTGAAACGCTTCCGTGTTGCTGCAGGACGAAATCTCCCGGTAGGTTTTCTGGCTTGGCAACCACACTTCGATGTCGTAGGTCTTGGCGGATGCAAACCCCATGTCGCCGCTACACAGCAGCATCGTCCGGTACGGCAGCTCGAGGCGTTTCAACACTTCTTCAGCGTGGGCGGTCAGCGTCTCGAGTTCAGCGTACGAGTCTTCGACGCGGGTGATCTTTACCAACTCCACCTTGTCGAACTGGTGCTGGCGGATCAGGCCGCGGACGTCCTGCCCGTACGATCCCGCTTCGCTGCGAAAGCAGGGCGTATAGGCGGTGTAGTTCAACGGTAGCTCGCGGCCGTCAAGAATTTCGGCGCGATGCAGATTGGTCAGCGGCACTTCGGCGGTCGGAATCAGAAAGAGATCCCATTCACCGGCAATCTTGAAGAGATCCTCTTCGAATTTCGGCAGCTGACCGGTGGCCTGCAACGACGCCGTGTTGCCGAGGAATGGCGGTTCAATCTCGCGGTAGCCATGCTCGCGAGTGTGGAGGTCGAGCATGAAGTTGATCAGCGCCCGAGACAGTCGGGCGCCGGCGCCGCTTAGCACGGTGAAGCGCGCGCCCGCGAGCTTGGTGCCACGCTCGAAGTCGATGATGCCGAGCGCTGGTCCGATGTCCCAGTGCGCTTGCGGGTCGAACTCGAAGCTGCGAGGCGTGCCGTGGCGTCGGACCTCGACGTTCTCCTCCGCGTTTTTTCCGACCGGCACGCTGGCATGCGGCAGGTTCGGGAGCGTCAACAGCGCGGCGTTCCGCTGATATTCGATCGAATCGAGCTGTACCGTCAGTTGTTTGATCTGCGCGTTGCGCAGTTTTCCTGCCTCCTGAATCTGCGTCGTGTCTTTGCCCTGGCGCTTGGCGCGCGCAATTTCGTCGCCCGACGCGTTCTGTTCGCGCTTCAGGCTTTCGAGTTCCGGAATGATGCGGCGGCGCGCGGTTTCGAGCGTCGCGATCTGTTCCAGAGCCTTATCAGGATCCAGACCGCGATTGCGCAAGCCGCTCCGCACTTCATCCATGTGTTCGCGCACGTAGGCGGGATCGAGCATCGCTACCTCAGCCTGCCATTGTACGTTACGATTTCGCGGTGGCTACCGTCCGCAAAGCTGTCTTCCCGGCTGCCGGCCTCGGCACCCGCTTCTTACCTGCAACCAAAGCGCAGCCCAAGGAAATGTTGCCGCTCGTCGACAAGCCGATCATTCAGTACGGTGTCGAGGAAGCGGTTGCTTCGGGCGCCGACAAGATCATCATCGTCACCGGCCGTGGCAAGAATGCCATCGAGGATCATTTCGATGTATCGATCGAACTCGAAACCTTTCTCGAATCGCGGGGCAAGCGCGAGCTGGCAGCGGAGATTCGCAAAATTTCAGACATGATCAACCTTGCCTACGTGCGCCAGGGCGAACCGCTTGGTCTCGGCCACGCGGTGTTGGTCACGCAGGATCTGATCGGCAACGAACCGTTCGCCGTGATTCTGGCCGATGACGTGATCGATGCGGATCCGCCAGCGACCAGGCAGTTGATTGATCAATGCGAGCGACTCGACGGACCGGTACTGGCGGTCGAGCGTGTACCGCGCGACCAGATTTCCAGTTATGGCGTCGTCGCCATCGACCCGAACGCTCGGCTCGGCGACGGCGTGTATAAGGTGACGGATCTGGTCGAGAAGCCGCCGCCGGAAGAGGCGCCGTCCGACCTGGCGATCATCGGGCGCTACGTGCTGACACCCGATATCTTTCCCTGCCTCGCGGCCACCAAGAGCGACCGCACCGGCGAAATTCAGCTGACCAACGGACTGCGAGAGCTGTTGAAGCGGCGGCCGATCTACGCCTGTGAAGTGAAAGGCGTGCGCCACGACACCGGCAACAAGCTGGGATACCTGAAAGCGGTGGTCTATTTCGCGCTGCGCCGGCCGGATATCGCCGAGAAATTCACCGAATACCTCATGTCTTTGAATCTCCAGACGCCGGTGGTGAAGCGGTAGCGGTTTTCGTTTCGGTCTTCGTTTCAGTCTTCGACTCGGTTTTCGTCTCGGTCTTCGTCTCGGTCTTCGAGTCCGGCTTGCTCTCGGCTTTGGCGTCTGCCTTGTCGGCGGTTTCGTTCTTGCCTGGCGTCGAATCCTTTTTGGCGTAATCGTTGATGTAAAAGCCGCTGCCCTTGAACTGAATGGCCGGTGACGAGATCAGTTTGTGAACCGGGGCGCTACAGGTTGGACATGCGGTCAGCGCTGGATCCGAAAACTTGACGATTTTTTCGAAACGGTGACCGTTCTCGCACTCGTACTCGTAAAGCGGCATTCAGCTCCTCAATCCAACAGGTCGCCGCTCTCGGGGCCCAGCATCAGCTGTCGATGCAGCCAGAACGGAGCGGTGCCGTTCGCGAGCAGCGTGTCGTGGAAATTCCGCAGCGAGAAATTCTTGCCTTCCTGCTGCTTCACGTCCTGCCGCAACTTGAGTAGCATCAGTTTGCCGACGCTGTAAACCAGATAGGTCGGGTCGAAGGTGCCGCGCTCGGCTTCACGGCGCGCGCTCATTTCCTCCATGAACGCTTCTTCGCGGAAGAAGCGGACGCCCTGCTCCACCGACATGTCTTCGGCGTGCAGCTTGATGCAGACCACGAAGCGCGCCAGGCGGATCAGCGCTTCGGCCAGTTGTCCGAGCTGGATGCCATATTCCTGACGTCCGAAACCAGCCTCGATCATCATCTGCTCGCAGTAGTGCGCCCAGCCTTCGACGAACGATGCGGGCGAGAACATGATCGATTTGCGTGCCTTCGATTCGACCTTGCGGAGATGTTGATAGTGGAGGAAGTGCCCCGGAAACACCTCGTGAATCGAGATCGACCACAAGGTCGGATAGTTGTAATCGCGAAGGTGCTCTTCCTGCCGATCGGCAGGCCACGACGGATCGACGTCGGTCAGGTAGTAATAGGCGCGTGACGGTTTGGTCTCGAACGGCCCGGGCGTCCACATGCTGGCGAACGACCAGCGGTAGAAATCGGGCGTCGGCGCGACGGTAATTTCTTCGGCGCGCGGCACCGTGATCAGCGACTGGCGTTCGAGGAACGTGGACAGCTTTTCGAGCTGCTCGCGACCGACACTGACCAGTTGTCCGGGCGCTGGATGTTCAGCCTTGGTCTTGGCCCAGGTTTCCATCGGGTCGCCACCGTTGATCCGGCCGGCGAGCGTGCGGAAGGCGTCCTGAGTCTTCTGCAATTCCCGAGTGGCAATCGCGAGCAGGCGATCGACCGGCAGCGATATCCCTTCTTCGAGCCGCAGCTTCTGCTCGAACTTGTCACGACCGAGGCGGAACGACGCGCGCGCCTTCGGCGCCGCGTTTTCAAGCTCCTGGATGTAGGCGCCAACCGCATTCGTCGCTTCGGTCTGCGCGTCGGCGAGATCGCCAAGGAGGTGCAGATCGTCCAGGTCCGAGAACGCGCGTGGCAATTCAGATTCGATGAACTTGAGCGCGCCTTTCATCGTTTCGATGCCGACCTTGACGAAGATGCCCGGCGGTTCCTTGATGTTGTCGCGCGCTGCTTGAACAAGGCGCGGCGTCTGACGCAGCTTCGACAGCACGCGGCGGGCCCGTTCGGGCGCGGGCGCATGCGAAAAGAGAGTCTGGCCAGCGAGACTCGAGGCGATGAGGTCGGAGTAGTACTGCGGATTGCGCTCCCAGGTACGAACCACTTCCAGATCGAACATCCGCGCCTGCAGGTTCGCGGTGAGCATCCGGTGCTCGAGTTGCTCGATCGGCGTCAGCGCGTCTTGTTTGATTTCGTCGAGTCGCCGCAAGTATCCCGAAAGCGCGTGCGCTTCGGCGTCGACTGCGTGGCGACTGAGATCCTCGAGCAGGTCGTCATGCGTATGGACGCCGTCCAGGGTTGCGAACGTTGGATGGGTCTCGTGCAGATATCCCAGGAGGTCATCGACGAAGTGAGGTAAGGGTTCTGAAGCAATCATCGTTGAGCTAACGCCGACCAGTGGCAACAGGAGAACCGATCCGCCAATGGTACAATAAGAAACCCTCGTACATGCCCGGTACGCTATTCGTGGTCGCCACACCGATCGGCAACCTCGAAGACATCACGTTACGAGCCCTCCGCGTGCTCCGGGAAGTCGAGGTCATCGCCGCGGAAGACACTCGGCGAACAGCGCACTTGCTAGCCCGACACGCGATCACCACGCCAACCACCAGCCTTCACGAGCACAACGAGAAACGAAAGAGTGCCGCGATCCTGGCGCGGCTCCAACGCGGCGACAACGTCGCACTGGTCTCGGACGCTGGAACGCCGACCGTGTCCGACCCGGGCAGTGAACTCATCCAGGACGCCATCGCAGCTGGTTTCCGTGTAGAAGCAGTTCCGGGGCCGAGTGCCGTGCTCGCCGCGCTAAGTGCGTCCGGCATCGCGGCCGATGCCTTCACCTTTCTTGGCTTTCCACCAACTAGGTCAAAAGACCGTGTTTTGTGGTTCGGACGTCTGGAAAGAGCAGCCGGCGCAGCGATTTTCTTCGAAGCACCCCATCGTATTCAGCGAACGCTCGCCGATCTTGAGCGTCATCTTGGCGACCGGAACATCGTAGTCGGCCGTGAATTAACCAAGGCACACGAAGAATTGGTCAGAGGACCAATTTCACAAGTTGCCTCACGCCTACAATCGACGAAGGGCGAGTTCACGGTGGTGATTTTTATTGGTCATTTACCAGATAATATACGGGTTGATGTCGATGGGTCCCTAGACAAACGGCGTAGAGCATTGGCGGCTTTGGCACAATCTCACGGCATAACGGCAAACCAGCTCTACCGTGCGATCCAGGAAGCTAAGAAATCGGGCGAATGACAAAGCGGCGCGAATTGACAAACTGGGGTATCTTGACCGGTCAGACCGCGTTCTGTTAATTTACCGGCCTTTTCAGGGGAGCATGGCGAAGCATCGGCAGGTTCCTTCCCGGCCAGCAAGACCCAGCGCACAGTCCAGTTCTACGCCTACGCGCGCTGCGGTTAAAAACGCTGAGCCGCATACTGCACCGCTACGCCCGCAGCCGACGACGGCACCGGCGTCCCCACCCCGGCGCGAAACATACTTCGAGGCGGTGGCGGTCTACGAGCGCGCTGTTGAGGCGCTGCAGCGCCATGAATATCAGCAGGCGATGAACCTGCTCGAATCGGTGCTGCGCCAGTATCCGGAAGAGAAGGAACTGCACGAACGCGTGCACCTGTATCTCAACATCTGCGAGCGCCAGGCAAAGGCGCATCAGCCGCCCGCGCCGCAAACGGTCGACGAGCGTTTGTACGCAGCGACTCTGGCCATCAACGGCGGGCAGTACGACCAGGCGATCGCCCACCTGCGACTGGTACGTGACGAGGATCCGGACAACGATCACGCACTGTACATGCTGGCGGTTGCGCACGCGCAGCGCGACGAACATGCGGAAGCGGTCGCGCATCTCGAACGCGCCATCTCGCTCAATCCCGAGAACCGCGCGCTCGCGCGCAACGATCCAGATCTGGACCCGTTGCACGATGACGAGGCGTTTCGCGCCGCGCTCGAAGCACCGCCCGCCGCACCCAAGCCGATCGATCCCAAGCGGCGCCCGCTGAAACCCCGAACCGGACGATAATTCGGGGACAGACCCGGGGACAGTCCCCGGGCCTGTCCCCGAGCCTGTCCCCGGCCCTGTCCCCGGGACTGTCCCCGGGACTGTCCCCTATGAACACTCACGTTGCTGTCCTCGCGGCGGGGAAGGGTACGCGCATGAAGTCTGCGCTGCCAAAAGTGCTGCACCGGGTCGCTGGCCTGCCAATGATTGACCACGTGCTGGCCACCGCTCGTCTCCTCCACCCTCAATCCACCATCGTCGTAATTGGGCATATGGCGGATTCTGTGCGGGCGGCGCTTGCCCACCACCAAAATTTGGCCTTTGTGGTCCAAGAGCCACAGCTCGGGACCGCCCACGCACTTTTGACGACAGAGGGCGCGCTGAAAAGTGCCAGCGGTACGCTGATTCTGCTCTCGGGTGATGTGCCGTTGCTGTCGGAGCAAACGCTGCTGACGTTAGTAGATCGCCATACTCGCAGTCGGGCAGCCGCGACCGTCGTCACGGCCATTGTCGACAACCCGCATGGCTACGGCCGAATCGTTCGGTCCGGCGAGCAGATTGCACGTATTGTTGAGGAGAAGGATGCCACCCCGACCGAACGCACGATTCAGGAAATCAACTCCGGCATTTACGCGTTCGCGCTTGATGGGCTGTTCGACGCGGTTCGCAGCATCGCCGCCGAGAATGCGCAGCGCGAGTACTACTTGCCTGACCTGGTGGCGATTTACCGCCGGCAGGGACGGCCGGTCGAAACGGTCGTCGTTCCCCGTGCCGACGAAATTCTCGGCATCAACAGCCGCGCCGAGCTGGCGGCAGTGAGTCGCATCGTGAGAGACGACAAAAATCGCGCGCTGATGGCAGCCGGAGTGACGCTCGAAGATCCGGCAACCGCGTACATCGATCGCGACGTCACGGTCGGCGCCGACACGATCATCCATCCCGGCGTTTCGCTCGAAGGCTCCACGTCCGTCGGATCCGGCTGCGAAATTCATAGCGGCTCGCGCCTGGTCAACAGCCGCGTCGGCGATCGCGTGACGATTCTGAATCACTGCGTGATCAACGATTCCGTCGTCGCGAACGACGCGACGATCGGTCCGTTCGCCCACTTGCGCACGGCGGTCGATGTCGGCGACGGCGCACGGATTGGCAACTTCGTCGAGCTGAAAAAGACCGTGCTCGGCAAAGGATCGAAGGCCGCGCACCTCGCCTATCTCGGCGACGCGTCGATCGGCGAGAAGGTGAACATCGGCGCCGGCACGATCACCTGCAACTACGACGGCGAACGAAAGAACCAGACAACGATCGAGGACGGCGCATTTATCGGCAGCGATTCCCAACTGGTCGCGCCGGTGACAATCGGCAAGGGCGCATACGTCGGCAGCGGCGCCACGATCCGCGAAAACGTTCCGCCCGGAGCGCTCGCAGTCAGTGCCGGCAAGCAGCGGACGCTCGAAGGCTGGGTTGAAAAAAGAAAACGGCAAGGCGTCAAAGTCAAAGAGAACAGGTAAAAGGGAACCATGTGCGGGATCATCGGGTATATCGGTCCGAAGGACGTCGTGCCGGTGCTGATCGACGGTCTTCGTCGCCTCGAGTATCGCGGCTACGATTCGGCGGGCGTCGCGGTGGTCCGCGATGGCCGCGTCGACCTGCGGCGCAGTGCTGGAAAGCTCGCGAATCTCGAGACGGTGATCAACTCGACGCCGATTACCGGCGACTACGGCGTCGGCCACACGCGCTGGGCGACGCACGGCCGGCCGACCGAAGAGAACGCGCATCCGCACCGCGACTGCACCGGTAAGATCGTCGTCGTCCACAACGGGATCATCGAGAACTATCTCGATCTGAAGCTCGAACTGCAGACCCAGGGGCACACGTTCGTCACCGAAACCGATACTGAAATCGTCGCGCACCTGGTCGAGCGTGAAATGAAGAAGGACGGCCTCGAAATGGCCGTTCGCCGCGCACTGATGCTGATGCGCGGCCATTTCGCGCTGGTGCTGATCTCGGCCGACGATCCGGAAAAGATTGTCACCGTCCGAAACGGGCCGCCGATCGTCGTCGGCCTCGGCGACGGCGAGTTTTTTGTCGCCTCCGACATTCCGGCGATCCTCAGCCACACGCGCGACGTCGTGTTCCTCGGCGACGAGGAGATGGCGGTGGTCACCAGGACCGGCGTGGAGTTCACCGACTTTTTCGGCCGTCCGGTTTCCAAGGCGACGCAGCGCGTGCTCTGGGATCCGATCATGGCGGAGAAAGCCGGCTACAAGCACTTCATGCTCAAGGAAATCTTCGAGCAGCCGACGGCCGCGCGCGAAACGATTCTCGGGCGTGTGTCGCAGGACAGCGGCAAAGTGTTCCTCGAGGAAATGAAAGTTTCCGACGCGAGGCTGCGCGCGGTGGATCGCGTGACGATTCTGGCCTGCGGCACCTCGTGGCACGCCGGCCTGGTCGGCAAGTTCATGATCGAGCAACTCGCTCGCCTGCACGTCGAAGTCGACTACGGTTCGGAATACCGCTATCGCGCGCCGATCGTCACCAGGAATTCGCTGGCGGTCGTGATTACTCAGTCAGGTGAAACCGCCGACACACTCGCCGCGCTGCGTGAGGCGAAGAAGGCCGGCGCCGCCAGCATCGCCGTCTGCAATGTCGTCGGCAGCATGGCGACGCGCGAAACCGACGGCACCATTCACACGCATGCCGGACCGGAAATCGGGGTCGCGTCGACCAAGGCGTTCACTTCGCAGTTGGTCGCGCTCTACCTGCTGGCGTTGCGGCTTGGTCAAGTCCGTGGCGTCCTCTCGCCCGAAGACTCGAAGCCCCACATCGACGCGCTGCTGCAACTGCCACAGTTTCTCGAACAGACGCTGAAAATGGCGCCGGAGGTTGAGGAAGTCGCCGGCCGCTTCCATAACCGGACGGACTTTTTGTATCTTGGCCGCGGCATCAACTATCCGATCGCGCTCGAAGGCGCACTGAAGCTGAAGGAAATCTCATACATCCACGCCGAGGGCTATCCGGCTGGCGAAATGAAGCATGGCCCGATCGCGTTGATCGACGAGCGCATGCCGGTGGTGACGATCGCGCCGCATGATCACGTGTTCGAAAAAATGATCGGCAACATGCAGGAGGCCAAGGCCCGAGGCGGCTCGGTGATTGCGCTGACAACCAGGGGAGACGATAAACTGCGAGCGATTCTCGATCGCCGGCAGGATGTCGTTCTCGAAATCCCGCACACGCCGGATCTGTTGACGCCGATCGTCATGTCCGTTCCGCTTCAGTTGCTCGCCTACGACATCGCCGTGCGACGCGGCTGCGACGTCGACCAGCCAAGGAACCTGGCGAAGTCAGTTACGGTTGAATAATCAGCGACGTCACCGCGCGTCACCGCGTCACGGGGCTGGCGCGCAGTTCAACCCGCTGCAGCATGCCGGTGAAAGGAAACGGCGCCGCGTACGGACCGACCGGCGTGGCGCTGTCTTCGCCAACATCGAACGTTTCATCGTAGGTGTAGATTCGCGGAACGGTATGCGCGAGATGCGCCTCGCCGACCATCTGGCCGTTGACGGCGAGCGTGACCGTCGCACCCTTGCCTTCGCCGCCGCCCTCGTACGTGAATCTCACATCGATCCGCGCGTTGCCTGAAGGCAGCGGGTCCGGCGCCGTCACTGTCGTGATTTCGCGCCTGAAGTAATTGTAGGTATAGGCCGGCCGTCCATTCTTGATGTAGAGCGTGTAACCGGACGCGGTGCCACCGTCGGCAACCAGCACGCCATCGGCGCCGCCGCTTGGAATGTCGACGAACGCCGTCAAGGTGTGCGAGCGATTTCGTGTTCCTGGTGCCGTGGCATCGAACAGATGGGTTGCGCCGGGGTAGAACGTATAGAAGTCTCGCCCGCCCGGTGGTGGCGGATTCGAATGCACGCGTTCGGCGAAACGCGGATCGATCGGAAAGACCTTGTTGCGCGCTGCCACCGCGTCGAATGTCTGCTTCAAGGCTTCGAGCCTGGCCGGTTCAGCAGCCGCCAGGTTGTTGGCTTCCGAGTAATCGCGCGTCAGATCGTAGAGTTCCCACGGCGGTGGCGGCGCGGTCGCCGGCGTGTTCGTCCACGCCAGCAGGCCGCTGCGCTGGGCAGCGACCCACCCGTCCTGGTAGATCGAACGGTTACCGTGAAGTTCGAAATACTGCTGGGTGTGCCGCTCCGGTGCCGTCCCACTCGACAGCACGTCCAAGAAGCTGACGCCGTCGATCACCTGTTGCGGCACGCCGTCCACCGATTGTGGCGGTGTAACCCGCGCCGCCTGCAGAATCGTCGGGAACAGGTCGATGACGTGGGTGTAGTGCGCCCGTGTGGCACCGGCATCGCGGATCCGAGCCGGCCACGAGACCACCAGCGGATCGCGGGTCCCTCCGAGATGCGAGCCAATCCGCTTGCCCCACTGAAATGGTGTGTTGCCGGCCCACGCCCACCCCACCGGATAATGCGGGTTCGACATCGGCCCGCCAATGTCGTCGAGACGTCGCGACACTTCTGCCGCTGGAGTCTGCAGTCCGTTCACCAACTCCATAACGTTGTCGGTGCCGTTCAAACTTCCCTCGAGGCTCGCTCCGTTGTCCCCGGCGATATAGATAATCAGCGTGTTGTCGAGCTCACCGGTCTGGCGGAATGCGTCAATCACGCGGCCGATCTCGTAGTCGGCCTGCGCCATGAGGCCGGCGAATACCTCCATCAATCGGGCCGCGACGCGTTTGTGGTCGGCGTCGAGCGAATTCCAAGCCGGAATTTCGGGCGGCCGAGGCGTCAGAACCGTGTTCGGCGGAATGACTCCCAAGGTCTTCTGCCGCTCAAAGACCATTCGTCGATACTCATCCCATCCCATGTCGAACTGCCCTTTGAATCGATCAATCCAGCTCCTGGGCGCCTGCAACGGCGCGTGGGTCGCGCCTGGCGCGAAGTACATGAATACCGGCCGATCGGGAGCGAGCGATTTCTGGCGCAGCAGCCAGGAGCGCGCGTGCGTGGCCAGGTCTTCGGTCAACGTGTAATCGTGTTCGCGGCCCTGCGGTGGTGTCATCCGCACCGGCAGCGTCCCTTCGACCAGTTCGGGATGCCATTGGTCGGTTTCACCGCCAAGAAAGCCGTAGTAGTAGTCGAAGCCCTGACGGGTCGGCCAATGATCGAATGGGCCGGCCGGAGTCGTTTCCGGATCGGGGATCAGATGCCACTTGCCGATGCTTGCCGTTGCGTAACCGTTCTGCCGCAAAATCTCTGAGACCATCGCCGCCGATCGCGGGATTGCGCCGGTGTAACCCGGCGCGTCGCTCGACAAATTCGTGATGGTGCCCATCCCGACGGCGTGAGTGTTGCGGCCGGTGAGCAAGGCCGCTCGGGTCGGCGAACACAAGGCCGCCACGTGGAAGCGCGTGAATCGCAGGCCGCTGCGTGCTAACGAGTCGAGCGTCGGAGTGGGGATCACGCCGCCGAAGGTCGAGGTCTGGCCGTAGCCAGCATCATCGAGCAGAATCACCAGCACGTTCGGCGCGCCGGACGGAGCGCTGCGTGCAGAAGTCGACTGCGGCGCTGATGCATTCTGGCGATCGGCAACGCGCGAGCGCACGCGCGGCGCCGCCACGCCCATCAGCAGAGCGATTGCGATCAGCAGCAGTGCTCCGCGCCCAACGCGTCGAGGCAAATGTCAACCCCTGATCAAAGACGGGTCCGTCATTATACTGGCGGGTGATGCAGTTCCTCGACGCCTTGAATCCGGAGCAGCGTGAAGCGGTCCTGCACATCAAAGGGCCGCTGCTGATTCTCGCCGGGGCGGGCTCTGGAAAAACGCGCGTCATCACCAGCCGCATCGCCTACCTGGTTGGCGACGGTCACGCCGAACCACACGAATTGCTCGCTGTCACTTTCACCAATAAGGCCGCCGAAGAAATGCGGGCGAGGGTGGAAGCGCTGCTCGGCGCGGACTGCTCGAAGATGTGGGTATCGACGTTTCACTCGCTCTGTGCCCGCCTGCTGCGGCGCGAGGCGCCGGCGATTGGTTTGTCGCGCGATTTCGTGATCTACGATTCGTCCGATCAGCTGACGGTTGTGAAGCAGGCGTTGAAAGACCTGCAGATCGACGACAGCTTCGTTCAACCACGCGCTGCGCTGTCGCGGATCAGTCACGCTAAGAATCGAATGGAAGGGCCGGAGGCGATTGCCGCGAACGCCGGGTGGAATCGCCGCGACGAGCAAATCGCCAGGGTCTACGACTACTACCTGAAAGCGCTGAAAGACTCGACGGCGCTCGACTTCGACGACCTGCTGCTGAAAACGGTGGAGCTGTTCGAACAATCCGAACGCGTTCGCACCAAATATTCCGAACAATTCCGTTTCGTGATGGTCGACGAGTACCAGGACACCAATCGACCGCAGTACCTGCTGATTCGTCGCCTCGCCGAAACCTATCGCAACCTCTGCGTGGTTGGCGATCCAGATCAGTCGATCTACAAGTGGCGCGGTGCCGATCTTCGGAACATCCTGGATTTCGAAGAGGATTTCGGCGACGCGAAGATCGTCAAGCTCGAACGCAACTACCGATCGACCCAGGTGATTCTCGACGCCGCCAGCGCGGTGATCGGTCAGAACCGCAACCGCAAGGACAAGCGGCTGTGGACCGATCGGAAAGGCGGCGACCAGATCGCCTACTTCCGCGGCGGTGACGAGCTCGAGGAAGCGGATTTCATCACGCGTACCGCGCGCGCCGCCCTCGCCGACGACGTCGAGGCGGTTGTCGCGGTTCTCTACCGCACCAACGCACAGTCGCGGACGATTGAAGACGCGCTGATGCGCGAAGGCGTCGCCTATAAGATCGTCGGCGGCGTCCGATTCTACGAGCGCAAGGAAATCAAGGATGCACTCGCCTACATGCGACTCGTCATCAATCCGCACGACGACGTCAGCCTGCGGCGCGTCATCAACACGCCGGCGCGAGGGATCGGCAAAGGCGTGATGGAAGCGGTCGAGGCGATCTCGCTCGATGACGCGCCACCCGACAATTTACCGCTGCTCTCGGCCGGCCTGGCGCCGGCGGTGACGGCCAATTCGCTTTGGTCGCGACTGGTTCGCGGACTGCAGAACAAGGCGTTCCCGAATCGCGCCACTGCGTCGCTGACCGTGTTTCGTGATCTGCTGGTCGGCCTCACCGACGTTGCCCGTGCCGAGCCGGTGTCGTTCGCGATCGGCAAAATGCTCGATCAAAGCGGTTATCTGCAGGACCTGCGCGACGATCGCAGCGAGGATTCCGAAAGCCGCATCGAAAACCTCGCCGAATTGGTGTCCGCGGCGCGCGAATACGAAAGCCGCGAGGCCGAGCCGTCGCTTGGCGGGTTCGTCGATCGCTTGTCCCTGCTCTCCGACGTCGACGAGGAAGCCGGCAGTAAGGACGCGCGGGTATGGATGATGACGCTCCACAGCGCCAAAGGACTGGAGTTTCCGGTGGTCATTCTCGCCGGCCTCGAAGAGGGACTGTTCCCCCACTCGCGGTCGGCGGAAGACGAAGAGGAACTCGAAGAAGAGCGGCGGCTCTGCTACGTGGGCATGACGCGCGCGCGGCTCAAGCTGGTGCTGACTGGCGCCGCCCGCCGGCGCATCTTCGGCGAGTATCAGAACAGTCAGCCGTCGCGGTTCATCGACGAAGTACCAGCTGCGCTAATCGATCGCGTGGCACCCGCGTTCACGCCGCCAGGAAATCGCAACTATCAGAGCAGTTTCTACGAGTATCGGACCGATCCATATCGCAGCGGCGGCCGCGGCCGTGGGAGTCGGATCCGTGAAGACGCGCAGGTGTATCACTACGAGGACGAGGATCAATCAACCGGTATGGCGCTGAAACTGGGGATGCGCGTCCGCCATCCGCAGTTTGGCATCGGCACGGTTCTCAGCGTCGAAGCGCTGAACGACGATACCAAGCTGGTTGTTCGTTTCGCGGCCGTCGGTCAAAAGACGTTGCGGGCCAAATACGCACGGCTGGAGCCGGCCTGATAATTGCGGATTCTGCTCGGCGCGAATCCGCGGGCGACGCTGATCCGCGCGGCCGTGTTGATCGCCGCCGCCATCGTTGTTTTTGGCTACATCCTGCTGCCGATTCGCATGGAAGGCATTTCCATGCTGCCGACCTACAGCGGCGGTATCAACTTCGCCAACCGTTATGCCTATCGATGGTCGCCGCCACAGCGCGGCGATGCCGTCGCGGTGCGGATGGCCGGCGAGGGCGTGGTCTTCGTCAAGCGGATTGTCGGTATGCCGGGAGAGCGGGTCGGCATCGAAGTCGGCGTCGTCATGATCAACGGCGAGCCGCTGATCGAGCCGCATGTGCTGTATAAGACGCTGTGGAACATGCCGGAGGTGACGCTTGGCCCGGACGAGTACTTTCTGATCGGCGACAACCGCGGCATGCCGATGAAGAACCACGACTTTGGCAAAGCGTCGCGTGGTCGGATCATCGGAAAGATGGTTTTCTGATGCCGGATTCGAGGGTGTCGCTCGGGACCGTGGTGCTGTCGCTCGTAGCGGCGGTGGTTGTGGCGGCGCTCGTCTACGTGTTCTGGCCAAACGAGGAACGGATTATCCGGGCCCGGCTGATGGACATCGCTTCAATTCTGACGGTGCCGGCGCACGAGGCCGATCTGCCGCGGATGGAACGGGTCGCGCACCTGCGCGACTATCTGGCGTCCGATATTCACGTCCGTTACGGCAGCCAGGAAGCGACCACCCGCGACATGGTGCTCGGCGCGCTGATCCAGTGGGGACGTTTTCCGGACGGCGTGAAGGTGGAATTCGTCGACCTGCAGGTAACGCTGGATCCGTCGCGGGCGAATGCGGCGAGCGCTTACCTCACCGCCAAAATCACCGGGCGCGATTCGGTCGATGCACGTGAAGCCGACGTGCGCCTGACGCGGAGCGACGGAAAATGGGTCGTGAGCGGTGCCGAAACTAGGGAGACGCTGACTCGGTAGAGACGCGGACCGCGGCGACGCGCAGACCTTCCGGCGTCCGTTTCAAGGTGACCAGCAACGGTCGGCGTTCGGTGCGGCCGCTCGGCATCCGAACTGTCGCATTGACCAGAACTTCTTCGCTGTCGTCACCGGTCCTGCGGATCCATTCGACATCGTAGGCCAGCACCGTTCCGTCCTGGCGTGGTTCGAAAATGACGGTGGAGACTTTCTCGAGCGCGGTCAGATCGCGCAAGCGCGAGGCGGCGAAAAACTGATCGAGCACTGCTCGCTCGGCACCACCGGCGCAAGCGCCGGCTGCCACCATCAGCAGCAGCGCCGCAGCCTGAACCGAACGATCACGCCGCCGGCGCCGTTCCGTTGGGGTCTTCGTCCTCTTTCTCCACCAGCCGTGCGATCGACACGACCTTGTCGTCCGGCTCGATGTTGATCAGCGTCACCCCTTGCGTCGCGCGACCGATCGCCCGGACATCGTCGGTCGCCATCCGCAGGATCATTCCCTGCTGGGTGATCAGCAGCAGTTCGTCGCCCTCCTGCACGTAAGACACGCCGACGACCAGCCCGTTCTTCTGGGTGGTGGCGATGTTGATGATGCCGACGCCGCCGCGCGACTGCACGCGATACTCGTCGATTTCGGTGCGCTTGCCGAAGCCGCGCTCCGTCACCGTCAGCAGCGTCCCGCCTGGCTTGACGACCTCCATCGAGACCACGTAGTCATCGCCGCGCAGCGAGATCCCACGGACTCCGTAGGCAGTGCGCCCCATCGGCCGCGCGTCGGATTCGTGGAAGCGAATCGCCATACCGTAGCGGGTGGCGATGAACACTTCGCCGTTGCCATCGGTGACCTGGACGGCGATCACCGCATCATTTTCCTCGACGCCGATCGCGATAATCCCGCCGGCGCGCGGATTGCTGAATGCCGACAGCGCACTCTTTTTCACGACGCCTAGCCGTGTGCCCATCACGATGAACTTGTCGTCTTCGAATTCCTTCACCGTCAGCATCGCGGCGATCTTTTCGCCCTCTTCCATCGACACCAGGTTGGCGATCGACTTGCCCTTGCCGCCCGGACCGACATCGGGAATTTCATGGACCTTCAGCCAGTAGGCGCGGCCCCGGTCCGAGAAAATCATGATGTAGGCGTGGGTGGATGCGACGAAGAGGTGGCTGACGAAATCCTCCTCACGCGTCCGCATGCCGATCCGCCCTTTACCGCCGCGCCGCTGGCTGCGGTAGGTGGTAATTGCCGTCCGCTTGATATAGCCGGTGTTGCTGACCGAAATCGCCATGTCCTCTTCGGCGATCAGGTCCTCGATGTTGAGCTCGCCCGACTCGCCTTCGATGACCTGCGTCCGCCGCTCGTCGCCGTACTTGGTCCGGACCTGCTTCAGTTCATCGACGATGATCTGCATCAGCAGGCGGTCGCTGGCGAGAATCGCGCGAAGCCGCTCGATCGTCTTCAGCAGTTCGGCAAGCTCGTCGAGAATCTTCTGCCGCTCGAGCCCGGTCAGCCGCTGTAACTGCATGTCGAGAATCGCCTGCGCCTGAATCTGCGACAGGCTGAAGCTCGTGATCAGGCCTTCGCGCGCTTCCGGCGGCGTTTTCGATCCACGAATCAGCTTGATCACTTCGTCGAGGTGATCGAGGGCAATCTTCAGGCCCTCGAGGATGTGGTAACGCGCTTCGGCCTTGCGCAGTTCGAACTCGGTGCGGCGACGAATCACTTCGCGGCGGAATTCCACGAAGCTGTCGATCATCTCGAGCAGGTTCATCACCTTCGGCCGGCCGCCGACAATCGCCAGCATGATGATGCCGAACGACTGCTGCATCGGCGTGTGCTTGTAGAGGTTGTTGAGGATCACCTCCGGCACTTCGCCGCGCTTCAATTCGATGACGATCCGCATGCCGTCGCGGTCGGACTCGTCGCGCAGATCCGAGATTCCCTCGATCACCTTGTCGCGGACCAGGTCGGCGATGCGCTCGATCAACTTCGCCTTGTTCACCTGATAGGGAATTTCGGTGACGATGATCGACGTGCGATCGCCTTTCTTGTTCGTCTCGGTCTGGCTTCGCGAACGCAGCAGAATCGAGCCGCGCCCGGTCGTGTAGGCCTGCGCCAGGCCCTGCCGGCCGACGATTAAGCCCGCGGTCGGAAAATCCGGGGCCGGGATCAGTCGAATCAGGTTCTTGAGTTTTTCTCCTTGAGATAATCGCTCGGCGTCGTCGCCGAGGCCGGCGTTCCTGAGATACGTGTTTTCGACCAGCCAGATGCAGCCGTCGATCACCTCGGTGAGGTTGTGCGGCGGAATATTGGTGGCCATGCCGACCGCGATGCCCGCCGACCCGTTGACCAGCAGGTTGGGAAACGGCGCCGGCAGGACGGTTGGTTCTTCGGTGGTCTCGTCGTAGTTCGGCACAAAGTCGACGGTCTCCTTGTCGAGATCCGTCATCATGTCGTCGCCGAGCGATTTGAGACGCGCCTCTGTATAACGCATCGCCGCCGGCGGATCGCCATCGATCGAGCCGAAGTTCCCCTGGCCGTCGATCAGCGGATAGCGCATGTTGAAGTCCTGCGCCAACCGCACCAACGTGTCGTAAATCGACGCGTCGCCGTGAGGATGGAAGTTGCCCATCACTTCGCCGACGATCTTCGCGCACTTACGGTAGCCGCGCGTCGAGGCCAGCCCCATCGTCTTCATGCCGTAGAGCACGCGGCGATGTGCCGGTTTCAGTCCGTCGCGTGCGTCGGGCAGCGCTCGTCCAATGATTACGCTCATGGCGTAATCCATGTACGAACGCTTCATCTCGTCTTCGATGTTGACGGGGAGGTGCTGTGGAACGAGATCGGCCATCGGAGGAATCAGCAGTGATTAGGGATTGGGGATTGGGGATCGGTGGTGGTCCGGTGATTAGCGACCGGTGCTTGGATGTGACCAATCACTGATCTCCACAAATCCCGAATCCCCAATCCCCAATCACTACACGTCAAGGTTCTTCACATCCAACGCATTGTCTTCAATGAATTTCCGGCGCGGCTCCACCTGATCGCCCATCAAGGTGGTAAACATCAGGTCGGCTTCGGTGTGGTCTTCGGCGCGCACCTGCAGCAGCGTCCGCACTTGCGGATCCATCGTGGTTGCCCAGAGCTGATCGGGGTTCATTTCGCCGAGGCCCTTGTAGCGGTTGACCGCCACGCCCTTTTTGCCGGCATTCAGGAAAAACTCGAGCAGTTCATCGCGGCTGCGCAGGCGCACGTCTTCCGCCGGCTTGACCGCCTTGGCCGGCGCAGCCGAACCGTCAGCCTCGGCCTGATCGACTGCCTCGGCGGTGGATCCTGAAACGACGATTTCGCCGTTGAACGACGGCATCTCGCGATGATTCGCCATCAAGGCGCGATATTCCGCCGAGGTCGCGAAGTCCTGGCCAATTCGATGCTGCCGCGGATAGCCGCTCGACCGGTCCTCGACCTGGAGCAGATAGCGATTGTGTTCTTCATCGCGCTGCACGCTCACGGAGCGCGTCGGAATCGACAGCGTTTCGGCAAGCGAATCGAGGCGGTCCTTATCGGCGAAATACTCGCGATCCGCGCCGGCGCGCAGCAGCGCCTCGATGATTTCACGCGTGTGCCCGCGCCGCTCGACGGTCTGCATCAACTTCTGATGCGTAATCATCTTCTGCAGCAGCTTTTCGAGCTCGGCGCCGGACACTTCGACATTCTTCGCAGGCACGCGAACGACGCGCCCCTCGACGGCGCGGCGAATCAAAAAGGAGTCGAGTTCGCGTTCGTCCTTGATGTAGGTTTCCGACTTGCCTCGCTTGGCGCGGAACAACGGCGGTTGTGCGATGTAGACGTAGCCCTGCTCGATAATCCTGGGCAGTTGGCGGTAAAAGAACGTCAGCAGCAGAGTCCGGATGTGCGAGCCATCCACGTCCGCGTCGGTCATGATGATGATGCGGTGATAGCGCAGTTTCTCGATGTCGAAGTCTTCCGCGCCAATGCCGCAACCGAGCGCCGCGATCATCGTCTTGATCTCTTCGCTGCTCAGCATCTTGTCGAAGCGGGCCTTCTCGACGTTCAGAATCTTGCCCTTGAGCGGCAGAATCGCCTGGAAGCGGCGATCGCGTCCCTGTTTGGCCGATCCACCGGCCGACTCGCCTTCGACGATGTACAGCTCGCTGAGGGCGGGATCGCGCTCCTGGCAGTCCGCCAGTTTGCCCGGTAACGAACTGCCATCGAGCGCGCCTTTGCGGCGAACCAGATCGCGCGCCTTTCGTGCCGCTTCGCGCGCGCGGGCCGCGTCGGCCGCTTTGCCGATAATGCGCTTCGCAACCGACGGGTTTTCCTCGAGGTGGGCGCCGAGCTTGTCGTTCAGAACCGCTTCGACAATGCCCTTGACTTCGGTGTTGCCCAGCTTTGTTTTTGTCTGACCTTCGAACTGCGGGTGCGGAATCTTGACGCTGATCACCGCGGTCAGTCCCTCGCGAATGTCGTCGCCGGTGATGCTTTCCTTCAGGTCCTTCGTCAGGTTGTTCTTGTTGCCGTAGTGATTGATCGTGCGGGTGAGGGCCGATCGAAAGCCCGACAGGTGCGTTCCGCCCTCATGCGTGTTGATGTTGTTCGCGAACGAGTAGACCGCCTCGGCGTATCCATCGTTCCACTGCAACGCGATCTCGACATCGATGCCGTCTTTCTCGCCCCGCATGTAGATCGGCTTCTCGTTGACCGGCGTCTTGTTCTTGTTCAGATGCTGCACGAACGAGACGATGCCGCCCTCGTAGTGAAACTTGTGGCTCTTGCCGTCGCGTTCATCGTCCAGGGTAATCGTGACGCCGCCGTTGAGGAAGGCGAGCTCGCGCAGTCGCTGCGCGAGCGTGTCGAAGCTGTAGACGTTGGTTTCAAAAATCTGGGTGTCCGGCTTGAACGTCACCTTGGTGCCGCGACGCTTGGTCGTTCCGGTCATTTCGAGGTCGGCGCTCGGCACGCCACGCTCGTAGAACTGGTGATAGACCTGACCGTTGCGCCAGATTTCGAGATCCAGCGTTTCCGACAGCGCATTGACCACCGACACACCAACGCCGTGCAGACCGCCCGACACCTTGTAGGCGCTGTTTTCGAACTTGCCGCCGGCGTGGAGCACGGTGAGGACAACTTCAGCTGCCGACTTGCCGCTTTCGTGCTGGTCGACCGGGATGCCGCGGCCGTTGTCGACCACCGTCACCGAGCCGTCGATGTGGATGCTGACATTGACCTCGCTACAGAAGCCGGCCAGCGCCTCGTCTATCGAGTTGTCGACGATTTCGTAGACGAGATGATGCAGACCCGACGGCCCGGTCGAGCCGATGTACATGGCCGGCCGTTTGCGGACCGCTTCGAGGCCCTCGAGAACTTTGATTTGGGATGCGGAGTAATCGTCTTCGGGCCGCTGTCCCCCGGGCGCGTCAGTCCCGGGAATCGCCGAAGACCCGTTGATATCCGGATTTTGCATCAGACTCGCATCGGCATGATCACGTAGGTGTAGTCGTACCCTTCGGCACCTACCGGCTTCATGACCGCCTGGCTTACTTCATCCTTCAGGTCGAGTGAAACGACGTCGGTCGAGACCGCCGCAAGAAAATCGAGCACGTACTGCGCGTTGAAACAGATCTGCACCGGCGCGCCGCTGTATTCGACCGGCAGCGTTTCTTTCGCTTCGCCAAGGTCCGGACTACTCGACGTCACGTCAACCTTGCCTTTGTCAATTTGAATCTTCACCGCACGCGACCGCTCGTTCGAAAGCAGCGCGACCCGTTTTACGGCGTTGGTCAGCCGATCCCGCTCGAATTCGATGTGCTTGTCGTTGCCCTTGGGGATGACCCGCTCGTAGGCCGGAAATTGCCCGTCAATCATCCGCGAGATCAACAACCGTCCGCCGACGTCGAAGAACAGATGGTTTTCACCGCGTTCATAGGCGATGTCGCCGTCGCCGTCGGTGAGCAGCCGCGCCAACTCGCCGAGAGTTTTCTTCGGGAGAATCGCTTTGATCTCCCCTTCGTCTTTCTTCGCTTTCGCGTCCCGGGCCGTCGTTACCAGGGCGAGCCGATGACCGTCGGTGGCGACCAGGCTCATTTCCGTCGGTCGCAGCACGAACAGCGCGCCGTTGAGGAAGTAGCGAGTGTCTTCACCGGTAATCGCAAACTGTGTTTTGGCGACCATTTCCCTGAGCGAAGCGCGTGACAACGTCGCCGTCGGCACTTTGCCGCCTTCGGGAAGCGTTGGAAAATCCTCTCGCGGCAGCGTCTGCATGCGCGAGTCAAAACGATCGGCGGCCACTTTCACGCCACCCTTGTCTTCGGCGATGCGGATGTCGGTTTCGGGCAGCGACTTGACGATCTCGTAGAACTTCTTCGCCGGCAGCGTCAGCGCGCCGCCTTTCGCGACCGATGCGCTGCATTTACTGCGCAGTCCCACCTCGAGATCGGTGGCAAGAAAGCTCACTTGATCGCCTTTCGCTTCCATCAGCACGTTAGCCAGGATCGGAATCGTGTTCTTGCGCTCGACGATTCCCTGGAAAAGTTGCAGTTCTCGCAGAAGGTCGTTCTTGCGGACGACTAATTCCATGGCTGTACTGACCTCAGGAGAGAGGAGATCTGAGAATGAGAAAGTATATAGGAGAAGAGTGTCTGTTGAAAAGTCTGATGGAAGAATTAATCTTTTAATATCAACAGGTTAGGTTGTGGAAAAATCGTGATTGCCGAATCCGACCTTTCGCAGCATTTTCGCCCCCTTGAATCCCTTTCAACAGATCGTCAACAGGTGTCCACAGGCTGGGCTGTAGAAGTGTGGAAAACGCCTAACCTTACTTGAAACCTTCGAGAAAGTTCCCAATCTGGCTGTTGAAATCGGCGTTTTCTTTGCGCAAAGCCTCTACTTTACGAATCGAGTGGATCACGGTGGAGTGATGCTTCCCGCCGAAACTCCGGCCAATCTCCGGCAGCGACGCATGCGTCAGCGACTTGCACAAGTACATCGCAATCTGCCGCGGCATCGCCACCGACTTCGAGTTATTGCGCGATTTCAGCTCGACCAGCTTGAGGTTGTAGTACTCGGCAACAAACTTCTGAATTGCGTCGATCGTAACCGCTTTCTCCTCATGATCGATGATGTTTTTCAGAACCTCCTGCGCCAGGCTCAACGACAATTCCTGACCGGTCAACGACGCATACGCAATCAACCGAATCAGCGATCCCTCTAACTCGCGAATATTCGATTTGATTTTTCCAGCGATGTACATCGCGACGTTGTCGGGCAGCGGCACCGCTTCGGTTTCGGCTTTCTTCTTGAGAATGGCGACCTTGGTTTCGAGATCGGGCGATTGAATGTCGGCAATCAGTCCCCACTCGAAGCGCGAGCGCAACCGCTCTTCGAGCGCCGGAATCTCGTGCGGCGGACAATCGCTGCTCAACACGATCTGCTTTTGCGAGTCGTAAAGCGCATTGAAGGTGTGGAAAAATTCAGTCTGGGTGCCCTCTTTCCCAGCGAGAAACTGGATATCGTCGACCAGCAGGACGTCAACCGAGCGATACCGTTCGCGGAAGTCGAGCACGCGATCGTAGCGAACCGCGTTGATCATCTCGTTCATGAATCGCTCGGACGAGATGTAGGTGAGTCGCAGGCTTCGATTGTGTTGCACCACGTACTGCCCAACCGCGTGCATCAAATGCGTCTTGCCCAGACCCACACCGCCGTAGATGAACAGCGGGTTGTACGAGCGTGACGGTGCTTCGGCAACCGCGCGGCATGCCGCGTGCGCGAATTGATTCGATGATCCGACGATGAACGTATCGAAGGTGTAGCGTGGATTCAGTCCCACGACTGCGCCTTGCGCACCCGACGCGTCGTGCATCGCGTTCGAACCCACCGCCGCCGGATACCTCACCGTGCCTGGTTGTTCGGATGCCGCGGTTTCGTTCGGTCCAAGCTGGATGGGCGGCGCATCGGCAGACGATTCTGCGACGAAGTTCACCGTCGCGCCTGGCCGCTTCACTTCGGCGAGCGCTTCGGCGAGGACCGGCGAATAGTGGCGCGGCAGCCAATCAATGAACATCGAGTTCGGCACCGACACGGTGATTGAGGATCGGTCTTCGCTGAGAAATGTCGTCGGGCGGAACCAGGTGTAGAACGAATGGCGGCCGACCTTGCCTTCGACGCGGGCGAGGACCTGCTCCCAGATGTTCATCGGTCCAGGTTTTCCAAACTTTCGCCCCAATTTCCACAGGTTTTTCCACAGGTGTGGAAAACTCTGGGGAGAGACCGAAGACTCATGCGGACATCCGGAGACGTGGGGTTGTGAGAAGTCCGCGACTTTAGCACACCGCTAGAGCCGTTGACACCCCTTCGAGCGGTTCGCTAACATTGACGGTTCATTTCAACGAGCTGACAAGTGCGGAGCCGGTGACTTTTGACCGGCCCCGAAGCGCTTTCCGGAGAACAGAATGAAAGGCAAGAGAACGTTTCAGCCAAATCGTCGCCACCGCAGCCGTACGCATGGGTTTCTGGTCCGGATGAGCACCAAAAATGGCCGTCTCGTTCTGAAGCGCCGGCGCGCCAAGGGACGCAAGCGACTGACCGTTAGCTCCGAGTCTTAATCACGGCCCAAGTTCTCTCATCTGGGCCTCCGCAAAGCCAACCGATGAAATTCTATTCGGCCGAGCGGATCCGTCGCCGACCCGATTTTCAGCTGGTTTACGACCGCGGCTTGAAGGTCGGTGGTCGATACAGCACAATTTTCGTCCTTCCCCACACCGCACCGGGGGGCGGACCGAGCAGGCTGGGAATCGCGGCGACGAAGAAACTAGGGGGCGCGGTCGTGAGAAATCGCGCCAAACGATTGATTCGAGAGATTTTTCGTCGTAACAAGATCGCGCCAGGGTTCGACATTGTCGTCATTCCCAGGCGCCCTCTGCTCGACGCCAGCCTGACCGTCCTTGAAGCCGATTACCGAACACTCGTCTCACGTCAATTGGCCCGTGCAGCCGCAGGTCGATAGCGTGCCCAACATGGCGGTGCGCGTCGCCCTGGCCGCCATCCGTGGCTATAAACTCATTTTGTGGCCACACTTTAGAGGCTCGTGCCGCTACCTGCCTGGATGTGCGGATTACGCGTCCGAAGCGCTGATTCGGCACGGTCTGGTTCGAGGCTCGTGGCTGGCCGCCCGCCGGATCGCCCGGTGCCACCCTCTCGGTTCGCACGGCTACGACCCCGTGCCCCACTCGTAAATGGAAAGACGGGTCCTCCTCGCGATTTTTCTGTCGTTCCTGGTGCTGTACGTTTACCAGGCGCTCATCGTCAAGCCGAAGCCTGGCGGTGCCGTGGCGAACGCGCCAGGTTCGTCGACGTCGGCCGCAACACCTTCTGACGCTGCCGGCGCCGCAGCGGCGGCGACGAGCGTCAATCCCAATTCGGCTAATCCGGCCGCTACGACTCCGCAATCGCCAACCCCTGCTCCCTCTGCGGCACAGGCGGCGAAGCCGGAAGTCGGGGACACGGCGGAACGTGACATTCGCATCGAGAACGCCGATGTCATTGCGACGTTCACCAATCGTGGTGCGCGGCTGAAAAGCTGGAAGCTCAAGAAATATTTCGATCGTCACAGGCAGCCGCAGGAACTGGTCGAGCAACTGCCGAATCAGCCGCTTCCATTCACGCTGAAGACCGCCAACGACGCGGTTAACGCGACCATCACCAATGCGCTCTACTCCGTCAGCGGCGAGCCCTCTGGATCGACGCCGGCACCGGTTGACTTGCGCTTCGAATATCGCGACAGCAGTGGCGTCGCTGTCGTGAAGGAGTTTCATCTCGAGCCAACTTTTTACCTGATGACGTTGCTGGCCAGCGTGCATGACGGCGGCGCGGAACTGCCGGCCACGGTGCAGTGGGGCCCAGGCATCGGCGACACCGGCGTTGGCACTATCTACGGCGCGCAGAAGGCGCAGGGCCTGATCGCCGCAGGCTCGAACGTCAAGCGGATCGCGGCCAAGGACATCGCCAAGCAGGCGTCCTACGACGGCGACTACAAATATGTGGGCGTTGACGACAACTATTTCATGAGCGTCGCGCTGCAACCCGGACCGCTGAAAGTTTCGTACGAACACCTGACGATTCCCGACCCGGCGAACCCGAAGGCGCCGCGCGAGTTGACGGCGTACTCGCTCGAGCCGCGCCAGGCGACGCAGCCGATCAAGTACTTCATCGGCCCGAAGGATTTCGACGTGCTGGCCGCGCTCGGCCCGGACATGACGCGGGCGATCAATTTCGGCATGTTCTCGGTGATCGTCGTGCCGTTACTCCGCTCGCTGAAGTGGGTGCACAACTACGTCGGCAACTGGGGCTGGTCGATCGTCGTGCTGACCGTGCTGATCAACGTCGTGCTGTTCCCGCTGCAGCACAAGAGCATCGTCTCCATGCGAAAGATGCAGGAGATTCAGCCACAGATGAAGGCGATTCAGGATCGCTATGCGAAATTCAAGGCGACCGATCCCGAAAAGCAAAAAATGAATCAGGAGTTGATGGCGCTCTACAAAGAGCGCGGCGTCAACCCGGCGAGCGGCTGCGTGCCGATGCTGCTGACGATGCCATTGCTGCTCGCGATGTGGGCAATGTTGCAGACCTCGATTGAACTGCGAGGCGCGCCGTTCGTCGGATGGATTCACGACCTGACCGCCGCCGATCCTTACTACATAACGCCGGTGATGATGGGGCTGACACAGTTCTGGCAGCAGCGGATCACGCCGTCAGCCGGCGCCGATCCGGCGCAGCAGAAGATGATGATGATGATGCCGGCGATCATGACCGTCATGTTCCTGTGGCTGCCGGCTGGCGCGTTGATTTACTACACGGTCAGCGGCGTGCTGCGCATCGGCCAGCAGTACCTGACGAACTCGATCATCGGACCGCCCAAGATCCGCAATGTCCGCCCCGCGGCGGAACGGCGCGTGAAGCGTGCTGGCGGCGAAAAGAGCGACGCATGACGAACGACCCGACCCGTCCAATTGTCGATTTTCTCGATCGTTTCGCTGCCGCCCTCGGCATCAAGGCGACGGTCACCGTCGAAGACACCCCCGATGGTCCGCGCCTCAATCTCGCCGGCGAAGAAGCGGAGTTGCTGGTGCGTCATCGCGGCGAGCCGATCAAGGCGCTACAGCACGTCGTCGACATGTCGTACGCCCGTGCGTTCGAGGCCAGCGACAACGGGCGGCGGGTTTTTGTCGACGCCCTCGAATACCGCAAAGGCAAGGACGTCGAGCTGCGAAAGATGGCGGTGTTCCTGGCGCAGAAGGCGAAAGACACCGGCGTCGAGCAGCAGCTTGGTCCGCTGAATCCGTACGAGCGGCGCATCGTGCACATGGCGGTCGCCGAGGTTCCGGGCGCGACGACCGAGAGCATCGGCGACGCGTTTTCGAAGACGGTCCATATCTCGGCGAAGAAATAAGGCCGCTCGTCACTGGTCATCCGCGGCTGGTCGCTCGCCGCTCGACGCTCGAAACGTAGCCGCGAGGAGCCGCGAGCAACGGCATGTCCTTCTCCATCACCGACACGATCGTTGCCATTGCGACACCACCCGGTCGCGGCGGAATTGGTGTCGTTCGTCTGAGCGGCCCTGCCGCGGCCGCGATTGCTGGTCGCCTGATCACCCATCGCACTCCCCTCGAGCCGCGGCGAGCGATTTTTACCCGCCTTCGCTCGGTGGATCGCGCCGAGCTTCGGCGGGCAGGCCAGGGCTCTTTCGATTGCGCCGAGCTTCGGCACTCCAGCTCCGAATTCCAGGACAGCGACGCGACTCATATGGCCGATGGGGACGGGACGGCTTCTGCGGTCACGATCGATCAAGCGGTCGTCACGTTCTTTCCGGCACCGCATTCGTACACCGGCGAAGACGTTGTCGAGTTGAGCGCGCACGGCAGTCCGGTGGTGCTACGGACGATTGTGGCGTCAGCCGTGAACGTCGGGGCTCGACTTGCCCTACCCGGGGAATTCACGCTTCGTGCGTTTCTGAACGGTCGGATCGATCTCGCGCAGGCGGAAGCCGTCGCTGATCTGATCGACGCCGTGACGCCGTTGCAGGCCCGGGCGGCATTCGATCAACTCGAAGGCACGTTGACGCGGACGATCGGCGAGCTCGACGCGGCGCTGTTCGATCTCATCGCTCGGCTCGAAGCGTCGGTGGATTTTCCGGAGGAGGGTTATCACTTCGTTGCGCCTGGTGAACTGGCGAACGCGATTGATACGCTCAGCTGCCGGACGGCCTCGTTGCTCGCCGAGGCGCGCCGCGGACGCCTGATTCGCGAAGGATCGCAGGTCGCGATCGTCGGCGCGCCGAATGTCGGCAAATCGAGTTTGTTCAACGCGCTCGCGGGTGCATCGCGCGCGATCGTCGCCGATGTCGCGGGGACGACGCGCGATTTGGTGACGGAGGTGATCGATCTGGACGGCCTGCGCGTCACGTTGATTGACACTGCCGGCCTCAGAGACAGCACGGATGCGGTCGAAGCGGAAGGCGTTGCGCGATCGCGCCAGGCACAGACGGTCGCCGATCTCGTTGTGCACGTCGTTGTTGATCCGATTGGCCAACATCCCTCGTCGTACGCGACCACGCTGCTCGACAGTGCAAAGAACTTTATCGTCCAAAATAAGATCGATCTGATGGGTCCGCGCTGTCCGGTTGCCGACGCGCACGTTTCCGCCACGACCGGCGAGGGTGTCGATGCATTGCGCGCCGCGATCGTGAATGCCCTTTCGTCCGCCGACGCGGGAAGAGCCGAGCCCTTACGCGAGCGGCCGGAGATCACCAACGTCCGGCACATTACGCTCGTTCAGCGCGCGCACGACGCGCTGTTGCGCGCGCGTCACGCTGCCGGCGCAGCGGCGGGTGCGCTGCCGGAAGAATTTGTTCTCGCCGATCTGCAGGACGCGCGGGCGGCGCTCGAGGAAATCGCCGGGCGTCGTACGCCAGACGATCTGCTCGAGCATATTTTCGCGAGGTTTTGTGTCGGCAAGTAGGCCTGCGCATGTTTGACGTGATCGTGCTTGGCGCCGGTCACGCGGGTGTCGAGGCTGCGTATGCGGCCACGCGGCTCGGCGTCCGGGTTGGCCTCTGCACGTTGTCGGACGACACAGTCGCGCACATGCCATGCAATCCGGCGGTCGGCGGCACGGCAAAGGGTCATCTGGTTCGCGAGATCGATGCGCTCGGCGGATTGATGGGCCGTGCGATTGATGCGACCGGAATTCAGTTCAAGTTGCTCAATCGCAGTCGCGGCCCCGCGGTGTGGTCACCGCGGGCGCAGGCCGACAAGAAAGTCTATGGTCGATGGGTCAAGGCGGCGCTCGATCGCGAGCCGAACATCACGTGGTTGATCGGTCGAGCCGGTGCGGTGATCGTCGAACACGGGCGAATCGCCGGCCTCCGGTTCGAGGATGGCCGCATCGAAAAGTGCCGTGCGCTGGTTGTCACGACCGGCACCTTTCTGAATGGTCTGATTCACATCGGGCTCGAGCAGCATCCCGCTGGTCGCGCCGGAGAACCGCCGTCGCGCGACCTGGCGGATTCGTTGAAAGCGATCGGCTTCAACTGCGGTCGGCTGAAGACCGGCACGCCGCCGCGGCTCGATCGGGCTTCAATCGATTTCGAGCGCCAGGTACGCGACGGCCGCTTCGTCCTCGAGCGCGGCGATCAGACGCCGGTGCCGTTTTCGTTCCTGTCTCCGCCTATCGATCGGCAGCAGGTTGATTGCTATCTGATTCATACGAACGATCGGGTTCGCGAGCTGGTAAAGGCAAACATCGATCGCTCTCCGCTCTTCAACGGTCAGATTCAGGGAATCGGGCCGCGTTACTGCCCGTCGCTCGAGGACAAGATCATTCGCTTTCCCGACAAGGAGCGGCACCAGATTTTTTTGGAGCCGGAAGGCGTTGATGCGCCGGAGATTTACGTCAACGGGTTCTCGATGTCGCTTCCGCGCGACGTTCAAGCCGATCTGATCCACGCACTTCCAGGCTTGGAAGATGCCGTGCTGCTTCGCCCGGGCTATGCGGTTGAGTACGATTTCATTCAGCCAACCGAGCTGACGCGTTCACTCGAGACCAAGCGTGTCGGCGGACTCTTTCTCGCCGGCCAGATCAATGGGACGTCGGGTTATGAAGAAGCGGCGGCGCAGGGTCTGGTTGCCGGCGCGAACGCCGCGCTTCGGTGCGTGAATCGCGACCGATTTGAGCTGCGGCGAGACGAGGCGTACATCGGTATCCTCGTGGACGATTTGATCACGAAAGGATGTCTCGAGCCGTATCGCATGTTCACGTCTAGGGCGGAGCATCGCCTGTTGTTGCGCATCGATAATGCGGACCTTCGTCTCACCGCTCGAGGGCGTGATGCCGGACTCGTGGATGACGAACGCTGGGAGACCTTCAGCGCCAGGCGCTCGCGTTTCGAGACGAACCTCCGCGTGCTCGACACGTCGCTCGTGCGCGCGTCCGACGGAAACCGCGTGCCGGCCAGCCAACTGCTCCGCCAACCCGGCGTGACCCTCGAAACCATCATCGTTGCTTTGGGGACAGACCCGGGGCCTGTCCCCGAGCCTGTCCCCGGGCCTGCCCCCGGGTCTGTCCCCGGGCCTGTCCCCGGGTCTGTCCCCGGGCCTGTCCCCGGGTCTGTCCCCGGGCCTGTCCCCGGGCAGGTGGGCTTGCAGATTTTGCGAGCTTCGGCGGGCTTGGATGCAGCTAGCGTCGAAACAGCGGTGAAGTACGCGGGATATTTGCGTCGTCAGGAGAGCGAAATCGAGCGGGCGCGGAAGGACGAGCGGCGGCGGATTCCGTCGAACTTTCCGTTCGAACGAGTTCCAGGACTGTCTCGTGAGGTCGTTCAACGCCTCAGTCAGGTGCGACCGGACACGCTTGGCCAGGCGCTACGGATCCCAGGTGTGACGCCCGCTGCCGTCGCCGTTCTTGCGGCTTATGTCGGCCGAGAGCTTCAATGAGATTTCGCGACCAGCTGATCACGCGGCTCGAAATGGCGAGAGTCGCCATCCCGGACGATGAGGCGCTCGATAAGATCGAGGCCTACTTCGAGCTGCTAACTCGTTGGAATCGAACGATTAATCTCACGGCCCTACCGCTGGAAAAACCGACGGACGAAACGATCGACCGCCTGTTTACCGAGGCCCTTGCCGCTGTTCGACACCTTCCGAACTCGGCAAAACAGTGGTTTGATTTCGGATCGGGCGGCGGTTCGCCGGCCGTCCCGATGCAGGCGGTCGCGTCCCAAATCCATCTCACCATGGTGGAATCGAAGGAGCGCAAAGCTGCGTTTCTTCGTGAAGTCGTGCGAAATCTTGAGCTGTCCGCCACGGTGTCAAACATGCGGTTCGAAGACGTCGTTAGCCTTGACGCGCAGGATCGCATCGACGTTGTCACGGTCCGGGCTGTTCGACCGAACGCGACGGTCTTCGCGGCCGCCTCAGCTCTGCTGTCGCAGTCCGGTCTCCTCCTGATTTTTCAGAGCCATCCTCATTCCGAGGACGTCGGGGGGTTTCGACTCCGCGGAATCACTCCACTTGTTGAGTCTCGTCAGACATTCCTCGCGACGTACTCGTTGAGCTAGCTGATCCAGGCGCAGCTTCCTACCGAATCACAAGGCAATTCGAAATTGCTCGAATGTTCCACGTGGAACAATTCGATTGTTGACCGTCGATCGGCCAATTTCGTACACTTCGTTTAGCCCGGACAAGAGCTTTCTCTCGACAATATCGGGCTAATGCCCAATAAATGGCCCGCGTCGTCGCCGTCGCCAATCAAAAAGGTGGAGTGGGAAAGACCACCACTACCATCAACTTAGCGGCATCGCTGGCCCTTGGCGACCAGCGCGTGCTGCTTGTTGACGTCGATCCCCAGGGCAATCTGACCAGCGGAGTCGGCCAGAAAAATAAAGCGTCCGAGGCCGGCACTATCTATCACGCCCTGACAGGTGCGGAGCCGACGCGTGACGCGCGACCGTTCATCATTCAGACCGGCATCGATCGGCTGTCGCTGATTCCGGCCGACCGTCATCTAACTGGCGCCGAAATCGAACTGGTGACGCTTCCCGGTCGCGAAGAACGGCTGCGTGCATTGATCGATTCCGTTCGCGGCGACTACGACTACATCTTCATCGACTGTCCGCCGTCTCTCGGCCTGTTGACATTGAACGCGCTGGTCGCCGCTGACGCGGTGCTGATCCCTCTGCACTGCGAGTACTTTGCGCTCGAGGGTCTCGCCGATCTGGTGGGCACGATGCGCCGAGTTCGGGCGGCGCTCAATCCACAACTCGACATCGAAGGAGTGCTGTTGACGATGTTCGATGAACGGACGAACCTCGGTCAGCAGGTAGCGACCGACGTGCGCGGTTTCTTCAAGGAAAAAGTATTTCGCACCGTCATTCCGCGCAACATTCGACTCGGCGAAGCGCCCAGCCATGGAATGCCGGTGATTCTCTACGACGTCAAGTCACGCGGCGCCGAGGCGTACCTCGCGCTCGCCAAAGAAGTGATCGAAAGCGCAAAGAACGCCCATGCAACCTAAACGTCCTGCTCTCGGCAAGGGTCTCAGCGCGTTGATTCCCGACGCGCTCGATGGACAGGCCAGCGATGGTTCGAATCCACCACCGCTGATTCGTTCAGCGTCATCGGAGGTTGACATCGATCGACTGACGCCGAACGATTTCCAACCGCGCGTGTTCATCGACGACACGCGGCTGCAGGAGCTCGCCCAGTCGATCAGGGCCAACGGTCTGATCCAGCCGATCGTCGTGCGTCGCGCCGGCGATCACTTTCAGATCATCGCGGGCGAGCGGCGCTGGCGCGCCGCGAAACAGGCCGGCCTGCTGCGCGTGCCCGTCGTGATCAAGGAAGTGGCGAGCGGGCAGGAGCGCTCGCTCCTCGAGATGGCGCTGATCGAAAATATTCAGCGCGAAGATCTCAACCCAATCGACGAAGCGCTTGCCTATCGCCGGCTGGCCGACGAGTTTCAGCTGACGCAGGAAGCGATTGCGGCGGCAGTCGGCAAAGACCGTGCGTCGGTTGCGAACACCGTCCGACTGCTCAGGCTGCCGCAGGAGGTTCGCACCGAAGTCGCTGGCGGTCGGCTCTCGATGGGACATGCGCGAGCATTGTTGTCCCTCGCCGACGAGGCCGACCAGCGGCGCGTCGCGCGCGACGTGATCGGCCGCGGCCTGTCGGTCCGCGACACCGAAACGCTGGTCAAGAAGATCCTCGAAGGCCAGGAGCCGAAAGAAGCGGCGGCGCCCAAGCCGATCGATGTCCACACTCGAGCCGCGGAAGATCGCCTCAAACTTCTTCTCGGCACCCGCGTCCGCATCGTGCGGCGCGGTCCGCGCGGACGGATTGAAATCGAGTTCAGCAACGAAGACGAGTTGATACGCATCTACGAACAAATCACGGAGCGATAGCGGGGTGACCACCGCTAATCCCCAATCCCTAATCACCAGAAAGGAGCCAACCGATCCCATGCGACTCACGCAGATGGTCTCCTGCGCCGGTTGAGCGAGCAAACTCGCCGCAGGCGAGCTCGCTCAGGTGCTGAGTGACATTCCGGCGCAAACCGATCCCCGGGTGCTGATTGACTTCAGGACCGCGGACGATGCGGGTGTGTACCGGTGGGAGAGTGGGCCGGCGTTGGTGCAGACAGTCGATTTCTTCACGCCGATCGTCGACGACCCATACGTCTACGGCCAGATTGCCGCGGCGAATTCGGTGAGCGACATCTACGCGATGGGCGGACGGCCGTTGACGGCGTTGGCGATCGCTGGCTTTCCGGAATCAGGTCTCGAACCCGAAGTGATCGGCGCGGTGTTCAGAGGCGGTTTCGACAAGCTCCGTGAAGCGGGTGTCGCGCTGCTCGGCGGCCACACGGTTCGCGATCGCGAGATCAAGTTCGGCTACGCCGTGACCGGCGCGATCGATCCGGGTCGAGTGCTGGCCAACGGCGGCGCCAAGGCGGGCGACGTGTTGTATCTCACCAAGCCGCTGGGTACCGGAATCATCGGCACGGCGATCAAGTTCGAGCGCGCGGATCCGAAGATGATGGAGCAGGCAATTGCATCGATGCGCGCCTTGAACCAGGCCGCCGCTGAGGCGATTCAGAACATGCCGCCGGGAACAATTCGCGCATGCACCGACGTCACCGGATTTGGCCTCGCGGGCCATGGCACCGAAATGGCGCGGGCAAGCGGCGTGACGCTGGAGTTGAGTCTCGACGCGTTGCCGGTGTTCGACGGCGTGCTCGAGGTTGCCGCCGAGAACCGTTCCGGTGGGATGACATCGAACGAAGCGCATTTCGGACCAGGGGTCCGATCTGGGGTCGGATCCCACCACATCATCTACGACCCTCAGACGTCAGGCGGTCTATTAGTAGCGGTCGAACAAACGGCGCAACAAGCCATGGACCAGGCGTTTCGGAACGCGGGCGTTACTGCCTGGAGAATTGGCCGGGCGGTGGCTGCCGTTCCGGGCATCCATATTCATATGATTCATATGGCATAAATGAGTCGCTTGTGAAATACTTCTCAAGCTCCAGATCCCCGCACAATGTCCAATAAAACCGCCGCCATTCGGTATGCCCGCGCACTCTTCGATGTCGCGATGAAGGAACATGCCGACCTGTTGCGGGTCGAGCAGGAACTCCTCGCGTTCAACACACTGTTCGACAACCAGCCGACGCTGAAGAAAGTGCTGCTCAACCCGGCGGTACCGGTACCGCGCAAGCGCGACGCGATGGTGAAGTTGACCGAACGCGCCCAGACGTCGCCGATCGTCGCCAAGTTGCTGGTGCTCCTCGCCGAACGCGATCGGCTGATCTTGTTGCCCGACTTGCTGGTGTCGTACCGCGAGCGGATGCTCGATCACCAGAAAGTCGTCCGCGCCGAAGTGGTCACCGCCACGCCGCTCGCCGACGATAGAATGCAGGCGATTCAGAAGACACTCGCGAGCCTGACCGGCCGCACCGTCAACGTCCAGCCGAAAGTAGACCCGTCAATCATCGGCGGGATGGTCGCCAAGGTGGGCAGCACGGTTTACGATGCCAGCGTGAGCCGCCAGCTCGAGAAGATAAAACAATTGCTGAGTAAGTAGGCGCTTTCGAGCAACGAGAGAACCAACGGCGAGCGACCAACAGCGAGCAACGAGCAACGAGTCACACCATGGACATCAAAGCCGAAGAGATTTCCAAGATTATTCGCGAACAGATCGGCAGCTACGCCGTTGACGTCGACGTCGCCGAGGTCGGCAGCATCATTTCCGTCGGCGACGGCATTGCGCGGGTGCACGGCGTAGAAAACGCGATGGCCGGCGAGATGCTCGAGTTTCCGCACGGCATCTTTGGGATCGCCTTGAATCTCGAAGAGGAGAGCGTCGGCGCGGTGTTGCTTGGCGAGTTCAAGGAAATCAAGGAAGGCGACATCGTCAAGCGCACCGGCCGCATCATCTCGGTGCCGGTCGGCGAGGAACTGCTCGGCCGCGTCGTCAACGCGCTCGGCCAGCCGATCGACGGCAAGGGCCCGATCACGGCGAAGCGGTTCGACCCGATCGAGCGGATAGCGCCAGGCGTCGTCGATCGCCAGTCGGTGAAGGAACCGCTGCAGACCGGGTTGAAGGCGATTGACGCGATGGTGCCGATCGGCCGCGGTCAGCGCGAGCTGATCATCGGCGACCGGCAGACTGGCAAGACCGCCGTTGCCATCGACGCCATCCTCAATCAGAAAGAGACCGGCGTCATCTGCATCTACAACGCGATTGGGCAGAAACAGTCGACGGTCGCGCAGGTGGTGCGGACGCTCGAAGAAGCCGACGCGCTGAAATACAGCATCATCGTCGCGGCAACCGCATCGGATCCGGCGCCTCTGCTCTACATCGCTCCGTATTCGGCGTGCACCTTCGGCGAGTTCTTCCGCGACAGCGGCCGCCACGCGCTGGTGATTTACGACGATCTCTCGAAGCATGCGCAGTCGTACCGGGAGATCTCGCTGCTGCTGCGCCGCCCGCCGGGGCGCGAGGCCTACCCCGGCGACGTCTTCTACCTGCATTCGCGACTGCTGGAACGCGCTGCGAAATTGAACAAGGAGCTCGGCGCCGGCTCGCTGACGGCGCTGCCGATCATCGAGACGCAGGCAGGCGACCTGTCGGCCTACATTCCGACGAACGTGATTTCGATCACCGACGGCCAGATCTTCCTCGAGAGCGACCTCTTTCACCAGGGCGTCCGCCCGGCCATCAACGTCGGCAACTCGGTGTCGCGCGTCGGCGGATCGGCGCAGATCAAGGCGATGCGTCAGGTTGCCGGGACCCTGCGACTCGACCTTGCCCAATACCGCGAACTGGCCGCGTTCGCGCAGTTCGGCAGCGACCTCGATAAGTCGACGCAGGCCCAGCTGAATCGCGGCGCGCGGCTCGTCGAAATCCTGAAGCAGCCGCAGTACGAGCCGCTGGCGGTCGAACGGCAGGTCGCGATCATCTTCGCGGGCACGAATGGCTACCTCGACGGCGTGGCGGTATCGGACGTCCAGGCTTTCGAAAGCGAGCTGTTCAAATACCTCGAAAGCCGCCACCCGAAGGTTCTGCCAGGCATCAGTGAAAGGAAGCAACTGGACGACGAGCTGAAGGGCGCGCTGAACACGGCGGTGTCGGAGTTCGCGAAGGACTTTGCGGCGCGGAAGAAAGCCGCTGCATAACGTAGGTTCGAATGCCATCACTGATCGACTTACGGCGCCGAATCCGCGCGGTCAAGAACACGCAGCAGATCACCAAGGCGATGAAGATGGTCGCTGCCTCCAAGCTGCGCCGCGCGCAGGAGCGCGTGATGAACGCGCGTCCGTTCGTCATCCAGGCGCATCAAGTGCTCGCGTCGGTTGCCGCGCGGGTCGATCCGTCGATTCATGCGTTGCTCGAGCAGCGCGAGCGGACCCGGGAATCGAGGACCCTCGTGATCGTCGTCACCGGCGACAAGGGCCTGTGCGGCAGCTTCAATACCAACGTCATCAAGTCTGCGGCGACATGGATTATCGATGCGGGCAAGGACGTCTGTGAGCTCGGGTTGATCGGTCGCAAGGGGCGCGACTTCTTCGCGCGCCGCGGCTTCGGTATCGCCTTCGAGCACGTCGGCATTTTCCAGACGCTGAAGTTCGAGGACGCGCAGACGATCGCGCAGCAGGCGAGCGAGATGTTTCTCACGCGCAAGGTCGACCGCGTGATGCTCGTGTTCAACGAGTTCCGTTCGGTCATGTCGCAGCGCCTGGTCGTTGAGCAGTTGCTGCCGATTGCCCCCGAGAGTGTGAACCGGGGCGGTCCGGAGGGCGGGGCGCCCGGCGCCGGATACCAGCCGGTCGAGTATCTGTACGAGCCGTCGGCGCAGGAAATTTTCGACCGGCTGCTGCCGCGCTACGTCGAGGTGCAGGTCTACCGCGCGCTGCTCGAGTCGAACGCCGCGTTCTTCGCGGCGCAGATGACGGCAATGGACGCCGCGACGAAGAACTCGGCGGACATGATCGCCAACCTGACGCTCTACATGAACAAGGTTCGCCAGGCCGCGATCACACGGGAAATCATCGAAGTCGTTTCAGGCGCAGAGGCTCTCTGACGGCGGACACAACGGTGATTAGGAATTGGGG
>Ga0070675_100000084_pt1 | contig 55087 bp, 47 predicted proteins | sample KBSM43metaG_FD_65343 | JGI IMG/M metagenome (GOLD analysis project Ga0070675, IMG submission 65343) | Miscanthus rhizosphere microbial communities from Kellogg Biological Station, Michigan, USA - KBS M4-3 metaG | ecosystem: Host-associated > Plants > Roots > Rhizosphere > Soil ... | reverse complement strand
AGCGTTTCACCGACGACATCGCGCCGACCGCTGAAACGTTCCTGCCAGAGGCCGTGCGAAAGGATGACCACGCGATGGTTGCCCGGCTCTTCGTCCGCTGGTGCGAAGGTTCGTCCGACGATCGGCTGAATGCCGAGGGTCTCGAAGTAGTTGGCCGATACACGCACGCCGCGAATCGACGCAGCGCCATCGCCGCTTTCGACGGTGAAGCCGGTGGCGCCAAACTGCGAAATTGAACTGAGCCCGCTCGCCGTGTCACGCCAGGCGGCGTGGCGCGCGCCGGTGACCCTCATCGGGGCACGTTCGCCGTTCGGATCGAACTCCCAGACGAACACCAGCCGCGAAGCGTCACGGAAGGGCAGGGGACGCCAGAGGACCGCCGACGCAAGCCCGAACGCAGTCGTCGCGGCGGCGATGGCGATCGTGAGGGTCAGGGTGATGGAAAGAGCAGGCACCGGCCGCCGTCGCACGTAGCGAAGCGCCCAACGGAAATCGTCGCGCCAACCAACCATGGCGGTTAGACGGCAGTAGCGGGCAGGCGGTTGTCCGCGGCAGATATGGGAGATTGAGCCGCCAGTTAATCCCTCTGCGCATGCGTTAGTGACATGCGACTCCTGTGGATTGCCGTCGTTGCATCGTGCACGGCCTGCGCAGGGAACCTGCGGCCGGCGACCTCGAGCAGGCCCAACGAGGAAGCCCTGCTGATTCTGCCGGGTTTCGGATATCGGCGAGCGGGCGCCCGTGCACTCGAGTCATTGGCCCCCACCATCCACCGCGAAGGAATCGACCTCTACGTTGCCGATTACCTGACCCGCGGCGGGCTGGCTGCCAGCAGGACGAAGCTCGAACGATTCATTCGCGACAATCGACTTGAACGCTACCGGCGGGTGCACGTGTTTGCCTTCATCGCTGGCGCATGGACGGTGAATCCGCTGATTGAAAAAGGAAAGCTTCCCAATCTCGGCCGCGTCGTTTACGACCGAAGCCCTTTTCAGGAACGGGCTCCGGCGATTGCAGTCGACCAGCTGCGAATGCTCGCCTGGCTGTGTTATGGGTCCACAATCTTCGACCTCTCCAGGACTCCATACGTACCGGTCGCTCCGCCAGGCGTTGATGTCGCCCTCGTCGTGGAGTCGGTGCCAACCACGTTCATCAAACGACACGAGAAAGCAGCGCGAGCGCTCGGACATGTTGCATTCGAATGCGGCGCGTTCAACCAGCGCTATGACGACTGCGGATACGTCGAGCTCAACCACGACGAGCTGTACGAACGGTTCGCCGAGCTTTGGCCGGAACTGCTTTCATTCATTCGCACCGGCCACTTCAGCGCGGCGATCAATCGCACGCCGCCAGCCAGCAACCCGCTCGATTCGATCAAACACAGGTCCAACCCATGACTATGCAGACGGCGTGTGATGGCGCGGAACGATCGGCGGTGCCGCGTCGCCAACTGACGACCCGAAAAGCCGCGTGGGCTAGAGCGCTGGCACGCTGGCTGGCACGCGCCTACGTGCGGCCGAACTCCGTATCGCTCGCCAGCGTCGCCTTTGCAGCCGCCGGATGCGCGGCGTTTGCAGTGGTGCCGGTGATGCACGGAGCTTCGCGGGCTGTCGCGCTGGTTTTGGCGGCAGGCAGTATCCAGCTTCGACTGCTCTGCAATCTGCTCGACGGCATGATCGCGGTCGAAGAAGGGTACAAGACCCGGACTGGCGAAATCTACAACGACGCTCCCGATCGGGTTGCCGACGTGCTGCTCCTGGCCGGCGCTGGTTATGCCCTGGGCGACCTGTCGGGTGGACCGAGCCTGGGATGGCTGGCGGCAATCGTGGCGTTGTTCACGGCCTACCTGCGGATGCTTGCGGCCACGGTCGGCGCGACGCCGTCATTCATCGGGCCGATGGCGAAGCAGCATCGGATGTTCGTGCTGACAGTCGCCTCGCTGTGTGCGGCGGCCGAATCGCTGTGGACCGGATCACGCTGGGCGATGTGGATCGGTCTCTGGGTAATCGTCGCCGGCTCGATTGTGACCGCGGCCCGGCGTTTACGCCGCATCCTCGTTGAGGCCGAGGCGCGATGATCGCGGCATCGCTGGCGGCGGCTACCAGGCTCGTCACCGGCGCGAGCGTGCACTGGTTGTGCGATCGGTCGAGTGAAACGCCGCGCATCTATTTTGCCAATCATTCCAGCCATCTCGATTTCGTCCTCGTGTGGTCGTCGTTACCGCCGCCAGCGCGCCGCCGTGCCCGACCTGTCGCCGGCAGCGATTACTGGCAGCAAACCGCAATGCGGCGATATTTCGCTGACCGTGTGTTCCATGCGGTTCTGATTCAACGCTCGTCGAATCGTGCCGATGCCAGCGCTGCGCAAGCGTCGGTCGCCCGCATGGCCGAAGAACTCGACCACGGTCAATCGTTGATCGTATTTCCGGAAGGAACGCGACGGCTCGACGGCGAAGTCGGCGCGTTCAAGAGCGGCCTGTTCCACTTGTCGCAGCTGCGGCCGGATGTGGAGCTGATTCCGGTCTATCTCCAGAACCTGAATCGGATTCTCCCCAAGGGTGAAATTCTGCCGGTGCCGATGCTCGGTCGCGTGGTCTTCGGTCGATCGTTCGAGCGCCACCGCGACGAGCCAAAACCGGCGTTTCTTTCACGGGCGCGCCACGCGCTCGTTGAACTGGGAGTGGCCGCATGAGTTCCCTTCACGACGTCGCGCTAATCAGGCTGCTTGGCGGAATCGTCGGTTTGCTGGTCGTGGCTTCGATCGTCGGCGGCCTGATGCGCTGGCAGATTCGCGGTGGTCCGAATCGTGAGATGGTCGACAACATCAACGCGAGAATTCGGGCCTGGTGGATCATGGCGCTGGTCTTCGCGACATCGGTCGCGATCGGCGCTGTCGGATCGATCGTCCTGTTCACGATCATCTCGTTTCTCGCGCTGCGCGAATTCGTCACGATCGCACCCACCCGGCCGGCCGATCACCGTGCGCTGTTCTGGTGCTTTTTCATCGTGACGCCGCTCGAATACCTGCTGATCTGGTTCGGTTGGTATGGACTGTTCGCAATCTTCATCCCGGTATACGTCTCGATGCTGGTGGCGATCCGAACCGCCGTCGCGGGCGACACCGAACAGTTCCTGCAGCGCACCGCGACGACGCAGTGGGGATTGCTGATCTGTGTGTACTTTGTCAGTTACGCGCCGGCGCTTCAGATGCTGCGCATTCCCGGCTACGAACAGCAGAACGCCAAATTGATGGTCTTCCTCGTGGTCGTCGTCCAGTTGAGCGACGTGCTGCAGTACATCTGGGGCAAATCGGTGGGGAAGCGCCGCATCGCGCCGTCGCTCAGCCCCAACAAGACGTGGGCGGGATGTATCGGCGGCACGCTTTCGGCGACGGCAATCGGGGCCGCCATCTGGTGGGCGACGCCGTTCGGTCCCGTCGCGGCGGGGCTGATGGCGTTTGTCGTCACCGTGATGGGCTTCGTTGGCGGCCTGATCATGTCGGCGATCAAACGTGATCGTGGCGTCAAAGATTATGGGTCGCTGATCGAAGGGCACGGCGGCATCCTCGACCGAATCGATTCGCTCTGCTTTGCAGCGCCGGTTTTCTTCCACCTGACGCGATTCTTTTTCGTTCCATAAACGTCGAAACAATCGAACGCCGAGGACGCCGGGCAGGCCGAGAACAAACGTTCCCGATCGCCACGGATGACCTTCGCCGGAGGACGTCCGCGTGTTACGGTTCAAGGATGCCTGTAACTGCGCCATCCGTGCAGCAAGAGACATTCGCCTCATGGTACCGCCGTAACCGCGAGCGCTCACGCGCGCTCTTCGATCTGCTCGCGGACGACACCTATTACAGCCAGCCGATCGATCTGCGCCACCCGATCGTGTTTTACGAGGGACATTTGCCGGCGTTCAGCTTCAACACGCTGGTGAAGAAGGCACTCGGCGGCGCCAGCATCGACGACCGCCTGGAACGGTTGTTTGCCCGCGGCATCGATCCGGCAGAGGGCGAACGATCCGCGACACCGCAGGCCGCCTGGCCCGGTCGCGACGCGGTCCGTGCGTTCGTCGACGAAGCCGATCGTCGGGTGCTGCGGGCGCTGGAGCACGAAGATCTCGACCGCCCCGGAGATCCGCTGCTCGATCATTCGGAAGCGGCGTTTACGATCCTGGAACACGAGGCCATGCACCAGGAAACCCTGCTCTACATGTGGCATCGTCTGCCGCCGGGCGAGAAGCGGAAGCCGGCAGGCTATTCGCCGCGCACTGCGGGAACCGTTCCGGCGGTGGAATGGGTGACCGTTCCCGCGGGCCGTGCCACGCTTGGCGTCGATCGCGGTTCGATTCCGTTCGGGTGGGACAACGAATTCGCCGGGACCGTCGCCGCGGTGCCGGCATTCGACATCATGCGCCACGACGTGTCCAATGCTGCGTTTCTGCCGTTCGTTGAGAGCGGCGGTTATCAGAACGAACGTTGGTGGCTGCCGGATGATTGGGCCTGGGTTTGCGACAGCCATGTCGCGCATCCGTTGTTCTGGGAGCGTCAGGGCGATCGATGGATGTGGCGCGGCATGTTCGAGCGGTTAGCGCTGCCGCTGTCGTGGCCGGTCAACGTCAGCCTTGCCGAAGCGATGGCGTTCGCCAAGTGGTCCGGCGCGCGAGTGCCGACGGAAGCGGAATTCCAACGGGCGGCTTATGGCACGCCGGAAGGAACCGAGCGCCACCATCCGTGGGGCGATGCAATTCCGACAGCCGCGCATGGCGTATTCGATTTCAACAGCTGGGACCCAGAGCCTGCCGGCAGCCATCCGGCCGGAAAAAGCGCGTGGGCGATTCACGATCTGGTCGGCAACGGATGGGAGTGGACGACAACGCCGTTCGCGCCGTTTGCCGGGTTCCGTGCATCGGCGTCTTACCCGGAATACTCGGCCGATTTTTTTGACGGCGAGCATTTCGTGATCAAAGGCGCGTCTCCGGCGACCGCACGCGAGCTGATTCGGCCGACATTCCGCAACTGGTTCCGGGCTCGATATCCGTACGTGTATGCGACATTCCGTTGCGCGAGGGACGCCCGATGAGGCAACGATCATCGGCCGACGCATATCTCGCCGCTCGGGCGGCACGCAGCGCAGCGGCGCAGTTCGCGGCCGACGTGAACTACTACTTGTCGCAAGACCCGCGGCAGCTGCCGTCGCAATATCTCTACGATGCACTCGGGTCGGCGCTGTTCGAAGCGATTTGCGAGTTGCCGTGGTACCGGATCACGCGGGCTGAACAGCGATTGCTCGGCACGCACGGCGCTGAGGTATTTCGCCAGATCGCGCGGGTCTCGACGATCGTCGAGCTCGGATCGGGCAGTGGCGCCAAGTTGTGGACGATTGCCGAAAGTCGCGATCCGGGTGCGCCTTCGCTCGACGTCCACCTGGTTGACGTATCGGCGAGCGCGCTCGGCGCGTCGGCGCGAACGCTCGCCTCGCTCGAAGGGGTTCGGGTAACGACCCATCAGGCGCGCTACGAGGACGGCCTGCGCTTCGTCACCAGCGCGCTTGTGCCTGCCGAGCGTCTGCTGGTGGTATTTCTTGGATCGAATATCGGCAACTTCGATCCGCCAGGCGCCAACGCGTTTCTGCGCGGCATCCGTGGTCAGATTCGTAGCGGCGACGCCTTGTTGCTCGGCGCCGACCTGGTCAAACCGGAACGCGAACTGTTGCTCGCTTACGACGATCCGCTGGGCGTCACCGCAGCGTTCAACCGGAACCTGCTGGTTCGGATCAACCAGGAACTCGGGGGCAACTTCGACCTCGACCAATTTGCGCACCACGTCGAGTGGAATGCCAGCGAATCCCGGATCGAGATGCACCTGGTGGCGCGTCGCGCCCAACAGGTGCGCGTCACCAAAGCCGATACGGCATTCACGCTCCAGGCGGGCGATCGCATTTGGACCGAAAGCTCCTATAAATACCGTCCCGCGCAAATCATGATGTTGCTCGAAGCAGCCGGGTTCCGGAGGGTCAATCAGTGGGTCGACGCCGACGACGGATTTGCGCTGACATTGGTTGAGGCGGCCTGAGCGACGCCGCCGAATCGCAGCGACCTGCGCGCGACTGCACACCAAGACGGTGTAGCATTGCTCGCACATCCTCGTTTCGATGATCGGAAAGACCGTTTCACACTATCGGATTCTCGAACCGCTAGGCTCAGGCGGGATGGGTGTCGTTTACTCCGGCGAGGACACTCGCCTCGGCCGCCCGGTGGCGTTGAAGTTCGTACCGGAGGAGCTGGCGAAAGACCCGGCGGCGGTCGAGCGGTTGAAGAGCGAAGCGCGCACCGCGTCCGCGCTGAACCACGCCAACATCTGCACGATTTACGACATCGGCGAGGAAGAGGGCCACTTCTTCATCGTGATGGAGCTGCTGAAAGGCCGGACACTCCGCCAACGCCTGGGGGAGGGGCCGCTCAAGCCGATCGACGTCATCGATCTCGGCATTCACGTGGCCGACGCGCTCGACGCCGCGCATCACAGGGACATCATCCATCGCGACATCAAGCCGGCGAACTTGTTTTTGGTAGAACGCGGTCAGATCAAGATTCTCGACTTCGGCCTGGCAAAACTGGTTTCACACGCCACCGAAGCGTCCACCACCGGCGGGATGACGCGCGATCGAACGGCAGTTGGCATCACGCTCGGTACTGTTGCGTACATGTCGCCCGAACAGGTGACCGGCGAAGATCTCGACGCGCGAACCGATTTGTTCTCGCTCGGCGTCGTGTTGTACGAGGCAATCACCGGACAGCAGCCGTTTACCGGCAAAACATCGGCGGTGATCTTTTCGGCGATTCTGACGCGGGCGCCGGTCGCGCCGATCATATTCAATCCTGAGGTGCCGCTGCGGCTCCAGGAAGTCATCAATAACTGCCTGGAAAAGGATCGCGAGCTGCGTTATCAGGACGCGGCCGGTTTGCGTGCCGATCTGAAGCGCCTCAGGCGCGATCTCGAGTCGGGCCAATCCGGTGTGTTCCGGATCAGCGGCTCGGCACCGGTCGGCGCCTGGGAACATACCCACGCAACGGCGCCTCATGCTGCCGCGCCCGGTTCCGGCGCGACGCACCGGTCTCCCGGATCGGGCAGCGCGCCGATTGAAACGATGGCGCCATCACCGGCCGCGACCAGCCGGAAATCGAACGCACCGTTGATCGGCGCGATCCTGGTGGCGACGGCCGCCGTGCTCGGCACCGCCGTCTGGATCGCGTCTCGCTCGGACGCACCGTCGCCATCTACCGAGCCCGCAGCGCCGTCCACCTCGTCCCGGACGCCATTGGCGCTCGCCACCGCAAGCCTCCAGTCCAAGGACTATCGAGCGGCGTTGCAGTACGCCGACGAGGCGATTCGTCTCGCGCCTGGCGACCGCGACGCAATCCGGATTCGCGACGCGGCGCGTGCCAGCCTGGCGCGGTTTGACGAGGCGGTTGCTCTGGCGAATCAGCGAATTGTCGCGGCCGATCCGAATGGCGCGACCAACGCGCTCGAAACGGCGCGCGCCATCGATCCGACGGCGCTCGCGCTCAACGACCTTGCGACGCGGATTGCGCAGCTTCGACGCACACCGGAAACGGCATCACAGGAGGTGGCGTCCGCACGCCCGTCGCCGCCGCCGACGCCGCGGCCGCAGCCGCGTGCAAACGTAGTCCCGCCATCGCGGGCGGATACCGGTCGCGGCCGGTCGCCGGAACTGCCGCCAGCGGCTGTTACGCCGCCGCCGGCCACAGTACCATCGCAGCCGGAACCACCGCGTCCGGCGCCCCCGGAGCGCGAGCCAGCACCGCCGCCCGCGACGGTCATACCGCCACCCGTGGCGCCGCGTCCCACGCCGCCGCCGGCAGATCCGGTGTCGGCGCGTCCAGCACCGCCGCCGCCCGAAGCGGCACCAGCGAGTCCACCGGCACAAGAGCGTCGCGAGCCGGCGCCAGGCCGCGGTGGGGAAACAGACGACGCGGCGATCCGTCGCATCATCGCGACCTACGCGCGCGCGATCGAGAATAAGGATCTCCAATTGTTCCGGAGCGTGAAGCCGAACATGTCGGCCGAGGAGCAGCGGCGCATCGAAGAAGGGTTCCGCGCCGTTACGTCGCAGCAGGTGAACATCGTCATCCTGTCGCTCGAACAGCATGGGCAGGAGGCGTCGGTGCGGATCCGACGGCGTGATACGATTCTCGCCGGCGGCCGCGAACAAACTTCCGAAACCCAGCAGACTCTTACCTTCACTCGTGCCGCGTCGGGCTGGGTTATCCGCGAGATCGGACGATGATGCGTCGGCTCTTGTTCATGCTCGGTGTAGTGCTGGTTGTTTCCAAGCCGGCTTACGCCCAGAATCCCTACAACCTTTCAGCTCCGGTTACCGACCTCGCGACGCTGTTCGAAAATATTTACGGTCCGCGCGGGCTGATCGTCGACAGCGAAGCGACGTTGCCTGGTGAGCAGTCGCATTCAGCACATTTCAACAACGACTTTCAGACCAACTTCGGCAAGTTCAGCACGGCCCTGGTCAGCCAATTCGTCATCACGCCGTTGCCGTCGCCCGCATCGGGCTTCACCTACCATCTCGACCCGAGCACCGGCGTCTTTCAGCGAACGACACAGAGTTTTGGCCCGATCTTGACCGAACGCGCCGAGACCGTCGGCGCACGGCGGGTGTCGTTCGGATTTGCGGTCCAACGATTTACGTTCGACACGGTCGAGGGGCTGAGCCTGGATCAGGTGCCGGCGGTGTTCACGCACGACAACGCGCAGCTGTTGGGTGGCCGCCAGGACGTTGTCACCACCGTCAATTCAATCGAGGCACAAGTCAGTCAGTTCAGCACCTTCGTGACGATCGGCGTCAACGACCGGTTCGACGTGTCGTTCGCCGTGCCGATTGTCCAAAACCGGCTGAAGGTTGTCTCGCACGCGACGATTCAGCGGCTGGGTACAACCAATCCGCTGACTCACTTCTTTCGCCAGTCGGACGGGGAGATTGGCAACACGCGGGTATTCACGGCGATCGGTGAGAAAAGCGGCGTCGGCGACATCACGGTCCGGATGAAGACGACGCTTCGCACTGGCGGAGCCGGCGGGGCGGCGGTCGGCGTCGACCTGCGACTGCCGAGCGGCGACGAAATGAATCTGCTCGGGACCGGCGCCACCGGGGTTCAGCCATTTTTGATTCTCTCGACTACCGTGCATCGCGTGTCACCGCATCTCAACGCCAGCTATCAGTGGAACGGGTCCAGCGTGCTGGCCGGGAATCCGGCGACCGGCGAGTCCGCCGACTTTCCCGATCAGGTTGGCTACGCCGCCGGGTTCGACGTCGCGGCGAACGACCATCTGACGCTGGCGTTCGACGTTCTGGGAAGGTACTTGATCAGCGCGCAGCGAATCAGCATCGAAGACTTCCACGCACTCGACGGCCAGTCGGTGTACCCGAACATCAGTTTTTCGGAAAAGTCGTTCAACATGCTCAACGGCGCGGTTGGTCTGAAAGTAAATCTCGTCAACAAGCTGCTGCTCGATGTGAACCTGCTGTTCGCGCTCGACAATCACGGCGTCCGCGACAAAGTGACGCCGCTGATTGGTTTCGAATACTCCTTCTAACGCCGGAACGGAGGTTACGGAGGCACGGGTTCAACACGGAGCAACAGAGCAAATCTCGTTTTTCTTTGTCTTTCCGTTTACTCCGTTACTCCGTTGCTCCGTGTTGAACCCGTGCCTCCGTCAACTCCGTTTCCGCGATCGATATGACGCCGATTCGAATTCACTTCGTGGCAATCGCGCTGAGTATCGCCTTCGGATCGGTTAGCGGCGCCGGCTCGACGCATCGTTCTGTGAACGACCAGAACGTCTCCGCCACGAACTTCTCTCCCAAACGGATGGCGGATGGCAAAGATTGGACGACTGCCAATCTGAACGTCAACGCGTCACCATCGTATTGTTACGACGATGCCGAGCCAAATTGCCGTCGATACGGCCGCCTGTACACGTGGGAGTCGGCGCAGCGGGTGTGCCAGTCGCTCGGAGGGGGTTGGCGCTTACCGACTGATGAGGAATGGCGGCGGATGGCGAAGCGCTATGGCGGTGTCAGCGACGATTCGACTGACAAAGGTAAAGCCGCGTTCACGGCCCTCGTGAGCGGCGGCCCGTCAGGTTTCAATGCCGTGCTGGGTGGCAACCGCTCCGACGGCGGGTACTCACGGTTGGAAGCGCACGGGTTTTATTGGACGGCATCCGACAACGACCCTCGCAGCGCTCCGTTTTACAACTTCGGCCAGAACGGACAAGCTCTCCATCGTCAGCCCGAAGGCGAGAAGGAGATGGCGATTTCAGTGCGGTGTCTCAGGGACTGAACAGCTGACCCGAAGTCATTTCGCCGCTTGCTGGGTGGGCGCAACGCCTGGATACGGCGGCGCGGGAAGGCGGTGCACGCGGCCGCAACCGTCGCACCGCGCCCACAATGCGTCGCCGGTGCGCAGCCAGCCGCGCACTTGATCGCTCGCGCAACCGGTACACGAAACCGGACCAGGTAAATCAGTGGAGCGGCGGCCCGGGCGCGGTGTGTGACGGCGATCCAAGCCGCGCCGGCGTTCCTCACTGGTTGGCCACGCGTGCTGGACGAATGTGAAGCCGTAGCCGCACTGCAGGCAGCGCACATGCCAGACGTCGTCTTGTCGCAGCAACGGTTCGATATTGTTCGATTCGCGGCACGCCGGACAGGCTGGCAGACCGGTGCTGACGTGCAGAATCGGGTTTTCAGACGTTACGATCAACTCGCTGCGATTGTCGGCCATGCGCGGTTAGCGGCGGGCTGGTGCAAACGCCGCGCCGCGAAACCGCGTGTATCGGTGTGCAGCGGAACCACCGTGGGTGTTGAAAATCCGGAATCAGCCGGACAAGCGGCGCGGCTAAAACGAGTCGAGCAACTGGTCGCGTCGGTCCGCGTAGACAGCCGAGACTTTCGTGCCGACGAATTCCAGCGCCGACGCCCGGCCGCCTTGCACATAGGCCGGCTGCATCCCGGTGTCGATCTCGAACAGCTTCCCGTCGAACCGCATTCGAATGCGGCCGTTTGTGCTGACGGTGTGGGCGATCACCACCGCGCGGACGTGCTGCTGAGTGAGCACGCCTTCGATTGCCGCCGAATCGGTTGCCTCCAATTTGGCGAGACCGCGATACCAGAACGGACCATCTTCACGCGCTGCCAGACTGGCCAGGGGCGCCGAGCGGGTTTTTTCGATGTCGTCCGTCAGTTCCTTGCGCACGCTGGTGTTGATCGTCTCGCAGGACATCGCTGCCACCGCGGGGCTGATGCCACCGTGGACGAACAGCACGCCATTTATTTTGACGACCCCGTCGTGTTTGCGCAGCCACTCGCCATAGCTGCCTTGCCGGCCAAACGCGGCGCGCATCTCGACCATGCCGAGTGGTGTGGCCTGCGACACCTGATCGCGTTCGTCCGACTTCACCGTTTGCAGATAACGCTGTCGCATCATCTCGGATTCGTGCGTCGCGAACGCCGCGTATTCGCCGGCAGTGGCATATCGCAGATCGCCGAGGATGCGCATCACTTCGTGGTTGCCGAGCAGCGCATGCACGGCGCCGCCGGCGTGTTCGGCTTCGCCTTCCAGGCGCCGCAGCAGATCGAGCGCGGCGCGCGAGTCTGGTCCGCGATCGACGACATCGCCGAGCTGCACCAGGTGCGCGGCGCCACCCACCCAGTGCGCTTTGTCGTCGACCAGGTTGACCGCTTTCAGAATGTCGATGAATCGATCGACCGAGCCGTGGACATCGCCAATCGCGACGATCCGCTCGGCGCCGCTGATTTCACAGCGCGGTGCTGCGGCGGCCGGTTCGAAAAGCGCCGCGGCGGCCGCGAACAGCGCGGCCGCTACGGCGAGAGACCAACGAGCAAACCTCGGTACTGTCACCAATCGATCTCCGTTACGGTTTCGCTGCTTTCGCAGTCACTGTGACAGTGGCGGCGTGCATCTTGCCGCTCATGTCGTGGTAGGCGACCTTGACGTGGTCGCCCGCACCGACCGCATCGGTGACTTTCATCGGCGCGCCGCCCGACTTGGTGCTGAGCCCCTTGCCGACGAACTTCGTGGAGCTATCGATCGCGAAGGTCATCTCCTTGGCGCCGGCCGTGATCGCCAGCGAATCCGCCGACACCGACTTCACCGCGCCGTTCGCGGTCAGCGTTTTCGGTTTGCTTTGCGCCTCGACGCTGACCAGTTGCACGACCAGCATCATTACCGCCGAAACCACCACAAGCAGAGTCCGTTTCATGCGAAGCCTCCTTTTCATTTCCGCTGCGACCAGGTTGGTCCAGCCCGTTCCGGTACGTCGAGCGCCGTAAAGATGCCGAGCGGCTCGAGTGCTTCCACCAGCGCCGCGCGTTGTTCCTCGAGAGACGTGATCGCATCCGAGCGATAGGCGCGGTGCTGTTCGTGGACAATCATCTCGCTCCAGTATTCAATCACGATGTAGCGTGAGTCGTGATTCAGGTCGCGAAGAAACGAAGTTCCCAGGTACGAGCGGGTCAGGCGATTGAGCGCCGTCCATTCGCCTTCGCTGCCGTAGAACTGTTCGAAATCGGTTTCGCGTCCTTTGCGGACGTCGAATTGCCACATGATTGCGATCATAGGTTCCGTGGTGCACGAAAGAGCCCCGACAGAATACTCAAAACCAGCGTTTTTGCGAATAAAGTCACCATGGGGCCAGACTGGCAACGGTGGTTTCCTCAAAAACCGTGGTTTCGGGCCGGTTTGGACCTGGTGTCGTTTTTGCGACTGGTAACGGCCATGGCCCCAGCTTACAAACCGGTGAATGGACGGGTCGAAGTTCTGGTCGGGCGATCCCTGGCTGTGTGTGTCCATCCCTACGCGGCGTGGCGATCCCGATCGGCGAACCAGCGAACTTTGCTGCTGCTGGCCTACTTCACCGTCAGCTATCTGCTGGTGTTCGGTCTCTTGCGCATCGCCTCCTCCTAGCTGCGACCGTCTGACGCCGCCTACTTCACGACGACGGTCACGTCCTGCGAAGTGAACAGTCCTCCGTCGTGAGCGAGCGCGCGAATCACGTAGGTTCCGGGCTGCGTGAACGTCGCTCGTGCCTGCCACCGGTTTCCTTCGGGCACAGCCGGCACGACAAAGCCGGCTGACCAGGGCGAGCCGCCGCCATCGCGGGTGTCTTCCCAGACTTTGGTTTGTGGCGGATCGAAGGTGACCGCGGCGCCGGCGCCGCGATACACGAAGAACGACAAGCGAAGACCGTTGGCGGTCTGCGGCAGGATGTAGTTGCCGCCGAGGGCCGCCGGCATATTCCGCTTGTTCGGCTTGCCGTCATCGGTGGCGATGGCGGCGAGCGCGACCGGGTCGCCGACCGTCGCCGCTCGCATCGCCGAACCTTCAAACGTCAACACCGGCGCCTTGTTGCCAACCATGTCGGGCGAGGTGCTGAGCGCGCCGCCGGCGCCGATGTTCGACATGATGACGGTGTCGTCGAGCACGTAATCGTTTTTCAAGGTCGCGAACGCTTTTTCGGTTCGCCCTTTGCTCGTCAGTGTCCAAACGATCTCTTTCGTGCCGAAGTCCTTTGGCACGTGGACCGTGAACACGAATCGGTTGCGACGCGGGAAGAAGTGAGTGGGCTGCCCTTGATCCGGTCCGCCGGGATCGATGCCGTTGTTCGGACCGATCGGGATCGACGCCGCTTCGTCCCATTCGCGATTCAGATAGCCGAACACGAGATCGAACGATCCGTCCGCCCGCGGCAGCCAGCCTTCGTAGACCGGGGTGATGTTGTTGTCTGCCGGCTTTGGCACCTGCGCCCGGACCGGACCGAGCGTCGCGACGGCGAGAACGCCGGCGACCAGCGCGGCGCGCACACCGAGCTGTTTCACTGCTGCGGCCTCGCAGTTTGGGTCGGCCGCGCTCCGGGAAGCTTTTCGAACGCGCAGAGCGGGCAGCCCGGCGCGTCCTCGCCCGGCTTCAGCTTCAGGTTTTCACGGCGCGCCGCGACTTCCTCCTGAAACTTCTCGTCGGTCAAGGTCACGGCCTGCATCAGCAGAATGTTCATGTTGTCGATCGACCGGTGACCGAGCCCCGACCAGTTGCGCGGATCGACGACGTTGCGGTTGGCCGGCGTGTTGTCGTAATACCCGGTGACGCGCAGGATTGTTCCGCGCGGCAGCAGCGGCGCGGCGTCGTCTTCGTACTGATACGCACGGACCCAGCTGTGGTCGTAGCCCGAGCAGCTGAGCGTCTCGATGCGCGAGCCCCAAATTGCGTCGAGGCACATCCGAACCGCGGCCGCGTGCATGTGCGGTTCGTAGACCGTGATCTTGGTCGGCTGCGACAGCACCTGGAACGATTCGATCTTTTTGCCGACTTCCATGCCGCGAATGTCGATGTCTCCCGTGCCGATTGGAATGGTGCGTTCGTTCATCTTTGGTTGGTAGCCAACCGGATGGAACTTCAACGCCACCTCGAGGTGACCGGTCGTATCTTTACCATTGGCGTGCATGTGCACGTTCGGGAAGCCGACCCGCGATCCGGCCCGAATCAGCTTGCCGGCGTCCGGATTGAACACATCGGCGTTGCGGCCCACTTCATGAATCGGCCAGCCGCTCGTAATCGCGCCGGCCGTCGCGCCGGGCGCTTCCACGGTCATGATCGCGTGATGGAAAATGAACAAGCCGCCGACGGTGGTTGACGTCGAACCGCCCTTGTTCTGGGTGTCGTTGACTTCTCTGATCTCGACGGCTGATACGTAGCGATCTTCGGTGAGCCCGGTCTCGCCAAAGCCGGCGCTACCCCACCAATCCGGGTTGACCGCTTTCATGCTGACCGACGGCGTCACGACGACGAGATCGGGCTTGCCGATGGTCCATTCGTTGGCGCCCGCGAACGTCAACGGCTTCGGCAGATCGGCGGGGTTGCCGCGTGGCGCTCCGGCGTCGACCCACGCGGCGATTTTCGCGACTTCCGCGTCACTGAGCGAGATGTCGTTCTTGTAGTGCTGAATGCCGAGATCCTTCTCGATGTACCACGGCGGCATCGTGCCCTGGCGATTACGGATTGCCGTGCGTCGTTTGATCGAGGCCGCGTACGGCCGCGCGTCTTCGTAGGTCAGCAGCGACATCGGCGCGATCGAATTGGGCCGATGGCAGTTCTGACAACTACGCTGCAGGAGTGGCGCGATGTCTTTGGTAAATGTGACGGCGGCCGCAGTCGTGGTCGCTTGCGGGGCAGTGCCAACCGGTGTGGCGAATGTGGCCGCAACCGACAGGCCGAGGAATGCGCGGACGGCGGTTCGGATCACGATGTCACCTCGAAGGCTCATTCTACACCGCGTCAACCTCGGACGGATTGAAGTGCGGTGACGTAACGGAGTGAATGGAGACACAGGTTCAACACGCAGGCACGGAGCAACAGAGTTTATTCTTTCTCCTCTGTTGCTCTGTTGCTCTGTTGCTCGGTGTTGAACCCGTGCTTCTGTATCCGTCTCCTCTTACGCCGCAACTCTGGAGCCTCCTTGGCATAGAGTCACGGAATGGGATTGAACATCGCAGTGCTCGCGGGATCGGTCCGATCGGATCGGCGGGGCATCAGGGCTGCGCGATTCGCGGAACGGGCGCTGTCGGCGCGCGGCCACGCGGTGACGCTGGTCGATCCGCTGGCGCTGCAGCTGCCGATGCTCGATCGGATGTACAAAGAGTACCCGAAAGGGCAAGCGCCCCCGGCGCTGGAACAGCTCGCGACCCTCTACCGCGCCACCGACGCGTTCGTCGTGGTCAGCGGCGAATACAACCACAGCATTCCGCCGGCGCTCAGCAACCTGCTCGATCATTTTCTCGAGGAATATTTCTGGCGTCCATCGGCGATTGTCTGTTATTCCGCCGGACGTTTTGGCGGGGTTCGCGCGGCCATGCAACTGCGGGCGATGCTCTGCGAGCTGGGCATGCCGAGCATCCCGAGCCTCTTTCCGATTCCGCGAATTCAGACCGCGCTCGACACCGATGGCCGCCCAACCGATGCGGCGACCGAACGCTACTTCACGCGCTTTGCGACGGAGCTCGAGTGGTACGGCGAAGCGTTTCGCGATCGCCGGGCCAAGGGCGTGCCATACTGATCGGTAGATGCTTCGAAGCCTTCTCGCCTGTTCGCTGTTGATCGGGTTGCAGCAGAGTGCGGCGCCGCCTCTTCCCGATGTCCAAATGCTCGGCCCGCAGGTCGGTGATCGCGTGCCCGACTTCACCCTGACCGATCAGCACGGCCAATCGCGCACGCTCGCGTCGCTGGTCGGCCCAAAGGGTGCGATGCTGGTGTTCTATCGCTCCGCCGATTGGTGACCGTACTGCAAGACGCAGCTCGTGGAGCTGCAAGGCCGGCTGGAAAGCTTGAAGCAGCAGGGAATCAGCGTGATCGGGGTCAGCTACGATCCGGTGCCGGTGATTGCCGATTTCGCGGCGCGGCGACACATCGCGTTTCCGCTGTTATCCGATCCGGAGTCGTCGACGATCAAGCGGTACGGCATTTTCAACACGACGGTTCCGGAAACCAATCAGCAAACTTATGGGATTCCGTTCCCCGGGACGTTCATGCTGAATGCCCAGCGCATCGTCACCGCGAGATTTTTCGAGCCGGCTTACCAGGAACGCAATACTGTCGCGAGCATTCTGGCGCGACTTGGCGGCCAGCTGGCCGTGCCGGCGACGAAAATTTCGTCTCCGCAGCTCACGATTACGTCGTACGCGACCGACACGACGGTCGCGCCCGGAACACATTTTTCGCTGGTGCTCGACGTCTCACCGGCGCCGGGGATTCACGTCTACGCACCGACGGTGGTCGGGTACAAGCCGGTCATCCTCACGATTGAGCCGCAGACGTGGCTGCTGACCCGCGCCGCGCAGTATCCCAGGGTCGAAACCTATCATTTCAAGCCGCTGAACGAACAGGTCGACGTTTATCAGAAACCGTTTCGCATCGTGCAGGATGTTGCGCTCGACGCGTCGCCCGAAGCGCAGGCTGCGCTGAAGGACGTCATGTCTATGACGATCAAGGGGACGCTCGGTTATCAGGCTTGCGACGATCGACTGTGCTTTTCGCCTCAGACCGTGAGGCTGTCGTGGCCGATATCGATCCGCCCGCTCGACCGCGAGCGGGCGAAACGATAATCTCGCTCTCTTGCTACTGCCGGTTGTACTTGATCCCGGCTTCCTGGGCCTTGTCGATCGCAATCACCATCGCCGGAACCAGGGTTACTCCCGGCAACAAGTTGGCGCGCAGTTCTTTTTCGATGTCCGGAGCCTTTCCTTTGCCGCGGGCCTCGAGTTCCAGACACCACAGTCCGAGCGCATTGTTGCAGAGGATGAACTTGGTGCCCATCTTCTGCAGGCTCTCGATGCCGAGCGCCGGAATCGCTTCGCTCAGCGCCGGAATGTTCGGCGTCCCCATCGCCTGGATCAGCAAGTGCAAATCCTGCGCGGTTGGCCGATTGAAGACGTTCCGCGTGTAGGGCTTGCCCGACGCATCCTTCAGACCGGTGTACTCGCCGAGCGCGTACTTCGCCCAGATCGTGTCGTTGAATGCGAGCGGAATGCTGGACTGGGTGCCGACCGAGTAGAACGTCCCGACCGCGCCGACCTGGCCGGGGGCAGCTTTGTAGGCGGTCGCGTAGGTATTCAGGTAGTTCAGGATGTGCAGCTGCGGAAACCCGTTCTTGTGCTGCGGGAAGTCGAACAGGCAGCGATGCGTGCCCTTGACTTCCTTGATCCAGTCGTCAGCGCCCGCTTCCTGCGCCGACGCGACTCGCGTGCCGGCGACGCTCAGGCCGGCGGCCGCGGCTGCGCCGAACATCCGTCCGAGAAAGCCACGACGATTGCTGTGAATTTCTGTCGTCACGTCACACACTCCTTAATTCTCGTGTCGGTTCAGCGGTCCTGACCGGCGAACGCTTCGCACGATACGTTGGGATTCCAGTTCGTGAACGCGCCGTTTGGATTTTCTTTCCATGCCCACACGTGCAAGGTGTAGAACGGCGGCAAGCCGAAACGATTCGGACTTTCGAAAAAATGAAACAACTGACCCATCAGCTGCGGCTGTTCCGGATGCTTCGCGTGCCATTGATCGGCCAGCACCAGGTAATCCGCGCCGGTGATGCGCAACTTGCCGCTTGGCAATGCCTCGTAGAGGATGATCTCCGGGTTGTTGACGTCGATCTCGCCATCGAACACCAGGGGAAAATTTACGAAATGCAGTCCCATTGCGCCGTAGTCTGAACCGCTGACGCAGCCAAACTGCAGTTCGTAATGCTGACCCTCAGCGTCGACGGAATCCTTGTAGCGTTCCGTCGCGTCGCGCACCGCGTTAATCAACGCACCGGCCTTCGCCTTCTGCTCCGCCGTCAAGACCTGTGGCTGCGACGCCGAACCATGATCGTGATCGCCCTGCGCGAATGCGCGCGCTGCTGGACCGCTCACTAGCAGCAGCACCGCAATCGCGTAAAACCCGAACTGCTTCGCCGAACACTTCACACTCATTTCGAAACCTCCAAAAAAACGACGCGAAAAAAACGCCGTCATTGGTGATATCGAAATCGCCCGCGAAAAGGCGACATGTCGTGTTCGTCACGCGATTCTCGATTTCCTCGGTGGCGGGCAATGTCGCTCGCCGTTCAAGAGGAACGTCACATGACGCACGTCTTCGCACGCGCCATCGCGATCGGCGCCCTCGTGCTCGGCTTCGGACCATCTATATACGCGCAGAACGGAGTTCCTTTCGGTCCAGACCTGCCGGCGGTGCCGGGCAACCTCGTCGTCGACGAAGGCTTCGCGCTGTTCTTCAAGGCTCATGCAATCGGCACCCAGAATTACCTGTGCGCGCCGGCGGCGAACGGTTTCGCCTGGCGCCAGATCGAGCCGCAGGCGACACTGTTTCAGACGTTTCGCGACGACCTCAGTCAGCAGCTGGCGACTCACTTTCTGAGCGCCAATCCTGACGAGGACGGCCTGCCTCGCGCGACCTGGCAGCATTCCTTCGACAGCAGCCGGGTGTGGGCGCGGATGCTGCGATTCTCGACCGATGGCACTTACGTCCAGCCTGGAGCCATTCCGTGGTTCCTGCTCGTCACGGTCGGTAAAGCCGAAGGACCGACCGGCGGCGGCGTGTTGGCGCAAACCGCCTACATCCAACGCTTGAACACTTCCGGAGGGGCGCCCCCATCGACCGGCTGTGCGCTCGCTACGCATGTCGGCGCGTTCGCGCTTGTGCCCTATAGCGCCGACTACTTCTTCTATCGAAAGAGCCAGGGCTAGGCGGGGAAGGAACGGCGAAGGTCCAACGTGTCGGCTTTCGCCGGTGATTTTCGATCTCTCTAATAGGGAAGCGTGATGACTGTATCGATGAGTGAGCGAATTCAACCGCACAATGCACGGCCGGCGACGGTCTGGAGCGCCGGCGGGAACCAATACGACGAGATCAGCCGCGGGATCGCCGACGCGATCGAGCACTGCGTCCTGCGGCTGAATCCTCAGCCCGGTGAACGGATTCTCGACCTCTCGACCGGAACCGGCTGGGCATCGCGCCTGGCGGCGCGTCGCGGCGCCGCGGTCGTTGGCGTCGACATCGCCGATCAGTTGCTCGAGGCGGCGCGCGCCCGGGCGGAAGCCGAACGGTTGCCGATCGCCTACGAGCTCGGCGACGCCGAGAATCTGCCGTTCGCCGACGGTGAATTCGACGCGGTCGTATCGACCTTCGGCGTGATGTTCGCGAGCCGGCCGGAGGCGGCCGCGGCGGAGCTCGCGCGTGTGTGTCGTCGCCATGGACGCATTGCGCTGACGACGTGGGCGAACGACGGGAATGTCTATCAGATGTTCAAAGTCATGCAGCGCTATATGCCCGCGCCGCCGAATCCGGCGCCACCGTCGCCGTTCGAGTGGGGACGCAGCGAACGGATCAGCGAACTGCTCGGCGAGTCGTTTCAGCTGCGGTTCGAGAAGGCCACTTCGTTTTATCGCGAGCCCAACGGCGACGCCGCCTGGCGGACCTTTGCGACCGGCTACGGCCCGACCCGCGTGCTGGCGAACAGCCTCGACCCTGATCGGCTGGCGGCTTTGCGCGCCGACTTCGTCGCCTTTCACGACGGCTTTGCGACCGCACTCGGCATCTGCGTGCCGCGCGAGTACTGGTTGGCAATCGGGACACGCGTGTAGCCATGGAAGCGATTCGAAAAGCGTTCGAGCGATGCGCGCGGGCGATTGCCTTGCGACCATCGCTCGGCCGTTCGACCGGCATCAGCCGGACGCGCATTCGGCAGGGACTGGTCTGCGAGATCGAAGAAGGCCGCTGGAAACTGACCGCCGACATGCCGCCGCAAGCCGGGGGCAGCGGGCTCGCGCCGACGCCCGGCGTCTACGGGCGCGCCGCGCTCGGCAGCTGCCTGGCGGTGGGCTACATGATGCATGCCGCCAAGTTGCGCGTGCCGATTGCATCCGTCGAAGTCGAAGTGCAGGCTGACTACGATAATGGCGCGCTGTTTGGCGTCGGCCGGAATTCGCCCGGCTATCAGGACGTCCGCTATACCGTCACGATCGAAAGCGCCGCTCCGCCGGAGGATGTCAGCCGCGTCGTGGATGAAGGGGACGCGCACAATCCATATCTCCATATCTTTGCCTACCCACAGACCTGCCGCCGCACCGTGCGCGTGTTGCCGCCACGCGAAGCGGAAGCTGTCGTCGCCAGCGAAGGGAAGGGAAGATAAATGGCAGCGTCGGCCACCGCGCTATACTGCGAGCACCCCGCTGTGAATGCCGATCTCACGACGCTGCTGGAGTCGGCCGAACAAGGCGATCGCGCCGCTGCGGACGCACTGTTCACCGCGTTGTACGAAGAACTGCACCGCATGGCGCGGCGTGAATTGTCGAAGCGAGGTGCGGGCGTGACGCTCGGCGCAACGACGCTGCTGCATGACGCCTACCTCGATATTTCCGGCCGCGAAGGTGCAGCGTTTCCCGACCGCAGTCGATTCATGGCCTACGCGTCGCGGGTGATGCGGGGCCTGATTATCGATTACGCGCGCAGCCGCCAGGCGCAGAAACGCGGTGGGCAGTTCGAAATCACCTCGATTCGAACCGACATCGCCGAAGCGATTCCCGACGTCGCCGATCTCGGCCGATTGAGCGACGCGCTCGATGAACTCGCCGCGGTCGATCCTCGTCTGGCGCGGATCGTCGATCTGAAATTCTTCTGCGGCTTTTCGTTCGTGGAAATCGGCGCCATGTCGGGCGTGTCGGAACGAACCGTGCAACGCGACTGGGAGAAGGCGCGGATTTACCTGCATCACGTGTTGAAGGACTCGAGCGGGCAATGCGTGTAATGGATGGCGCCCGCTGGCTGCGTGCCAGTGGGCACCTGGATCGCCTGCTCGAGCTGACGCCGCAGGAGCGCGAAGCGTGCCTGGCGACACTGCGCGCTGAAGATCCGGAATCGGCAGCAGATGTTGCGTCCATGCTCGACGAGCATCGCAAGCTGTCGGCCGAAGGCTTCCTGGATTCGGCGCCGCCGCCGCAGCCGATGGAGGCGCGGCTCGAGGGCGTCACCATCGGGGCGTACACGCTCGTCTCGCGGATCGGCCACGGCGGCATGGGGACGGTGTGGCTGGCGTCACGCAGCGACGGCCGCTACGAGGGGCGCGCGGCACTGAAGTTACTGAATGCGGCGCTGGTCGGGCGCAGCGGTGAGGAGCGCTTCAAGCAGGAAGGCACCATTCTCGCGCGGCTCACTCATCCGCATATCGCGCGGCTGATCGACGCCGGCGTGTCGACGACCGGCCAGCCCTACCTGGTGCTCGAGCACATCGACGGCCGTCACATCGACCGCTATTGCGACGAAGAACGCCTCAGCGTCGAACAGCGGATCCGGCTGTTTCTCGACGTGCAGTCGGCGGTGGCGCACGCGCACGCCAACCTGATCGTTCATCGCGATCTGAAGCCGTCGAACGTCCTGGTCACCGCCCAGGGGCAGGTCAAGCTGCTCGACTTCAGCATTGCGAAGCTGTTGGAGGATGCCGAGCAGTCCGGAGCGACGCTGTTGACGCGGGAGAACAGCTCGGCGATGACGCCGAAGTACGCCGCTCCCGAGCAGGTCACCGGCGGAGCGATTACCACCGCGACCGACGTGTACTCGCTCGGCGTGTTGCTGTACGAGTTGCTGGCCGGTCAGCATCCTGCGGGAATCACGCCGAAGTCGGCTTCGGAGTTCGCAAAGGCGGTCACTGAAATGGAGCCGACGCGGCTCTCGGTCGCTTTTGCCGGCGCTCCCGCCTACACGACCGCGGCACTTGCCTCCAAACGCGCGACCACCGCCGACCGGCTACGGCGTCAGCTGCGTGGCGACCTCGAAACGATTCTCGGGAAAGCGATGAAGAAGGATCCGGCCGAGCGTTATCCCTCGGTCGCCGAGTTCGCGGACGACCTGCGTCGCTACGTCGATCACCAGCCAATCAGCGCGCGGCGGGATGGCGTTCGCTACCGCGCCGCAAAGTTCATGCGGCGTCACTGGCGCGGGCTGTCGGCCGCGTTCGCGGCGGCGCTGGTGCTGGTTGGCGTGATCGGTTTCTATACCGTGCGTCTCGCCACCGAGCGCGATCGGGCACGCGTCGAGGCGGAAAAAGCATCGCGACTCAGCGAGCTGCTGACAGGGCTGTTGACCAGTGCGGACCCATATCGGACGCCGGACGCGAAAGAGCCAACCGTTCAGAATCTGCTCGATATCGGCGCCGAACGCGTGGCCGCGGAACTCGCCAGTCAGCCCGAGCTACAGGCCGAGATGTTCACAGTGATCGGGCGCACCTATGCGCGGATGGGTCTGCGCGCGAAAGCACTGCCGCTGCTCGAGCAGGCGCTGGCGATCGGCCGGCGCGCATTCGGGCAGCACGTCCGCGTCGCGCAGAGCCTCAACGATCTCGGCGTGCTGCAGCGCGGCCTTGGCAACCTTGGGGCGGCCGAACCGTTGCTCGTGGAGAGCCTGGCGATGCGGCGGCGGCTCCTTGGCAACAACGACAAAGACGTAGCCGTGACGCTGGTTGAATTGGCGCGAGTGCTCAAGGACCGCGGGCGTAGCGCCGAGGCGGAAGCGCCGATTCGCGAGGCGCTGGCGATCCGCCAGCGAATCTTCGGCGACGAACACCGTGAAACCGCGACGAGCAAGAACGAACTCGGGCTCTGGTTGTGGGAGAGCGGCGATCTGGCCGGCGCTGAACAGATGTTTCGCGAGAATCTCGCCACCAGCGAACGGGTGCTTGGCGCCGAGCATCCCAACGTTGGCTCGGCCAAGGGAAATCTGGCGCTGGTACTGACCGGCAAAGGCGACGGCGCTGGCGCCGAGAAACTGCTGCGCGAGTCGCTCGAGGTCGATCGTCGCGTGTTCGGCCCGACGCACACCGAATATGCCATTACGCTGAATAACCTCGGCAGCGCCATCGAAGCTCAGGGCCGGCTCGCCGAGGCCGAGACCGCGTTTGCCGAAGCGTTGCGGATTGCTGGTCCGCAGATGGGCGATCGCCACCCGCGCGTCGTAACGATGATGTTGAACCTGGCGCGAGTGCAGATCGCGCAGGGACGCGGGGCGCCAACCGAAGCGGCACTGCGGCATGTACTGGAAGTTCGGCGCGGCCTTCTGAACGAAGACGATTGGCGGATCGCGCAAACCCAGAGCTTGATTGCGGCGTCGCTGCTTGCGCAACGGCGCTACGGCGATGCCGAGCCGTTGATGCTCGCCGCCGACAAGGGCTTGCGGCCCCTGCCGGGGCAGCAGAACCGCGAGCGACTGGAGAATCGCTCGCGGCTCGTGCAGCTGTATGAAACGAGCGGTCGAACGCAGCAGGCCGACTCGTATCGATAGAGCGCAGCTCTTACTGCTGGGTGGATTTCGTCTCCGAAGAAAGCGCAGCGTAGACCAGCTTCGCTGAATCGGCGCGGAAGTTCAGACCGCCCGGCCGGTAGCCGCCCTGCATCTGGATCATGCCGACGAAGGCCAGATCGTTCACCGGATCGATCCAGAACCAGGTGCCGGCAGCGCCGCCCCAATAGTAGGTTCCGGCCCCGTAGGGAAGCCCCGCCGTCTTCGGATCAACGTAAACCGCGAAATCGAGACCGAACCGGACCGCCTCGGCCCCTGCCTGCGGCCGCGTGCCATCAACCGACACCGTCAGTCCACCGATATGGTTTTCGGTCATCAGCTTGACGGTTTCCGGTTTCAGGATCCGCTTTCCGCCGATTTCTCCCTTGTTCAGCATCATCTGGCAGAAGCGCGCGTAATCGTGCGTCGAGCCCACCAGTCCGCCGCCGCCCGATTCGAGACGCTGCGGATCTTCGAAACCGCCGCGGTCGGCCCTCGATGGATTCACGACCAGCGCGTTCTGCTCGCGGTCCCAGTGGTAGACCTCGGTGAAGCGGGCTTTCCGATCCGGCGATACGAAGAAGGCGGTGTCGTTCATGCCGATCGGACCGGTGACGTGCGCCTTCAAATAGTCGCCGAACTTCTGGCCCGACAGCTTCTGCACCAGGTAGCCCTGGATGTCGACCGCGACGGAGTAGGACCATCTCGTTCCCGGCTCGTAGAGGAGCGGGATCGTTGCGATCTTCTTCATCATTTCGTCGAGATTGGCCGAGGCCAGCACGCGATCGTCGCGAAACGCCTTATTGGCGGGATCGTCACCTGACAGACCGTAGCCGAAACCCGCCGTGTGGCTCATCAACTGCCGCATCGTCGCCGGCTTTTTCGGAGTCGTCAGCACCGGCTTGCCCGCCGCGTCGACGACCACCTTGCCGTCGCTGTCCCAGGTCAGTTCCTTCAGTCCGGCGAGTTCGGGCGCGTGCTTGGTGATCGGATCGTCGAGCTGCCATTTGCCCTGTTCGTACAGCTGCATCATCGCGACGCCGGTGATTGGCTTCGACATCGAAAAGATGCGGAACAGCGAATCATTGGTCATCGGCTTGTCCGTCGTTTGTTTGCCGAAGCTCCTGAAGTCGGCAACCTGACCGTGGCGGAGCACAATGATCGTCATGCCCGCCGTGTCGCCTGCGTCAACCGCCTGTTTCATCCGCGCGTCGAGCGCGTCGAGGCCTGCCTTGCTGAAACCAAGCCGGGCCGGATCGGCGACCGCGCTCTGGGGCCACGCGAGCGCCGCTGCGGCCGGCGCCGAACGCGGCGCGCCGCCCGCTGTCGCAGGTGCCTGCGCGTGGGGCTGTGCGGTGATGGTGAGTGCGGCAACCGCGGCGAGCCAGAAACGGCTGCCAAGTCTGACTGTCATCACGGTATTCCTCCCATTCGGTGAGTGGCGGTTGGTGTCGGGCAAGCATACTACCCGAACACCGCCTGATTCTGACGCGCGCCGCCTCGCCTTCGCTGCAGCTATCGGATGGTCCGTCCGAGAAGGATATCAACCGGCCGTGTCGTAAAATCGACCTGTTGCCGGCGTAATCGAGAGAGGCGCCCATGCATACGAAAAAAGCTGTTCTGCTTGCAGTGTTTGCCGTCCTTACCTCGGCATCTGCCGCGATGGCCCAGAGCTGGGGCCGCGAGCATGCGCCGCGTGACGGCGTCTGCTTTTACAAGGATACGAACTTCCACGGTGATTATTTCTGCGTCGCCTCAGGCGGTGAACTGAACCGCGTGCCGGAGGACATGAACGACAAGATTACGTCGATCCGCATATTCGGGCGGGCCGAGGTCATCGTCTTCAAAGACATTCGGTTCGACGGCGGTTCAACGCGATTCGATTTCGACGTCCGCGACCTCAAAGCGCAAGGCTGGAACGACCGGATTTCTTCGATGCGTGTCCAGTTTCCCGGCGGCTACGGCAACCGCCGCGGTTCGAGCGGCTACGGCGGCAATCGAACGCAAGATCCCGATCGGATCATCCGCCGCGCCTACCAGGACCTGCTCGAGCGCGAACCCGATCAGAGCGGTCTGCGTTTGTACCGCTCGCGGATGATCGACGAAGGATGGACCGAAACACAGGTCCGCGAGTCGATTCGCGACAGCCAGGAATATCGCGAGAGGTCCACGATGACGTATGCGAAGGCGCAGGAGATCGTGCGCCGCGCCTATCAATCAATGTTGCGGCGTGAACCGGATCCGGCCAGCCGCGGCTACGTGGACAAGGTGATGCGCGAACATTGGACGCAGCAGGACGTGGAGCGCGAACTGCGGAAGAGTCCCGAGTATCGAAACAAGGGACTATGAGACGGAGACTGCTTCTCGCTCCGATGCTGGTGGTCTTGGCCACCGCGACGGGGCATGCCCAGGCGCCGATCGATTGGAAGGCGGTCGAAACCGAAACGCTGCAGCATTTCAAGGCGCTCGTTCGGATCGACACCAGCAACCCTCCCGGCAATGAAAGCCGCGCCGTCGATTACGTGAAGCAAGTGCTCGAGCGGGAGGGCATTGCGTTTGATGTGTTTGCTGCGGATCCGAGCCGCGCGAACCTGGTCGCCCGGATCAAAGGGAACGGCAAGAAGAAACCGATCCTGGTGATGGGGCACACCGATGTGGTGACGATCGATTCGAAAAAGTGGGTCGATCACGGTCCATTCAGCGCCGACGTCGCCGGAGGTTACGTCTACGGACGCGGTACGGTAGACGACAAGGACAACCTGGTCGCGAGCCTGATGCTGGTGTTGATGCTGAAGCGCTCGAACGCCGCGCTCGATCGCGACGTGATCTTTCTCACCGAATCGGGCGAGGAAGGCACGCCCGACGTGGGCGCGCAGTTCATGATCGATCAGCACTTCGAGGCAATCGACGCCGAGTATTGCCTCGCCGAAGGCGGCGGCGTCGTCCGCAGCGCTGGAAAGAATGTCCACGCGAACATCAGCACGACCGAAAAGGAACCACGCGCCGTGGAAATCGTCGCACACGGGCCGGCCGGCCACGGCTCGGTACCGCGGCAGACCAACGCGATTGCGCATTTGTCCAACGCGGTCGGCAAGATCGCCGCGTGGACGCCGCCGTTGCGCGTCAACGAGACGACCGGGTCGTATTTCCGCAAGCTCGCTGCATCGGCACCGCCGGATGCCGCGAAGCGCTACCGGGATGTGCTCAGTCCGGATGCGAAAGTTTCGAAGCCGGCTGCCGACTGGTTACTGATGAACGAACCCGAGCATTGGTCGATGCTGCACACGTCTGTGGTACCGACCATCCTGACCGCTGGCTACCGTTACAACGTGATCCCTTCGGAGGCGAAGGCGACGCTCGACGTGCGGTTGCATCCCGACGAGGATCAAACAAAATTTCTCGATCAACTGCGTGCCGTGATCAACGACCCGACCATCGACGTCCGCTGGGCGCGCGATCGTTACCGTCCGGCCGGTGCGTCGAGTCTCAACACCGAGATGTTCGCGGCGATCGAAGCCGAAACCCGCAAGCTTTACAATGTCGACGTCCTGCCGACCATGAGTACTGGTGCGAGCGACAAGGCGCAGATTCGCTCGAAGGGCGTGCAGTGTTACGGGATCGGTCCGGCGCTCGATTCGGAAGACGGCGGGAAGGGCTACGGCGCGCACAGCGATCAAGAGCGAATCCTCGAAGCCGAGCTGCACCGCTTCGTGCGGTTTCAGTACGACGTGGTGATGGATTTGGCCCGAGCGAAGTGAAAGGCTAAGATCAGCGCATTCGCGCTGGAGGCAGCCATGAACGTGTCCGCCTGTCGCCGATTCGTTTCCGCCGGAGTGCTGATTGCCTCAGCCGTACTGGTTCTTCCGTCGGGCGCGACGTTAGTGGCGGCGCCGCCTCAGAAGTGGATCGCCGAGCGGACACCGGACGGTCATCCCGATTTCCAGGGAGTCTGGGCCAATAACACCGTTACGCCGCTGCAACGGCCGAAGCAGTGGGAAGGCAAGACCAGGCTGACCGATGCGGAGGTCGCACAACTTCAGGCGTTCGCGCGGCAGATCACCGAGAACGACGGCGATGCGCAATTTGGCGACGGCTTCATCCTCGCAGTGCTCAGTCAAATCGCCAAACCGAATTCCTACGACCCCGGCACCGGCAACTACAACCAGTTCTGGGTAGTGGAGCGTGATTGGCACGACCGCCGGACTTCGCTGATTACCGACCCGCCCGACGGCAAACTGCCGCCACTGACGCCGGAGGGCCAGAAACGCCGCAGCGCGGAACTCGAGCATCGCCGCGCGCACGCATTCGAAGACCCCGAAGTATTTCCACTCGGGGAGCGCTGTGTGAACTTCGGCATCCCGCGCACCCAGGCCGGTTATAACAGCTACGTGCGCATCGTCCAGACACCCGGCTACGTGATGATCATGAGCGAAATGGCGCACGACGCGAGGATCATCCCGATCGACGCCCGCCCCCATCTCGACGACCGCGTCCGGATATGGAATGGTGATTCACGGGGCCGCTGGGAAGGCGACACCCTGGTGGTCGACACGACGAACTTTTCACCGAAGAGCGACTTCATGGGGTCGCACGACGCGCTGCGGCTTACCGAACGGCTGACCCGTGTCAGCCAGGACGTGCTCAACTACGAGTTCACGGTCACCGATCCGACGCTGTGGACGAAGCCGTGGACCGCGATGATTCCCTTGAAGTACAAGAACGAGCTGATTTACGAGTACGCCTGTCACGAGGGCAATCAGGCGATCCCCAACATGCTGAGCGGCCATCGCTTCGAAGAGCGCGAAGCAGCCAGGCGCCAACGGTGAAATAATCCTCGCAGCGACGTGACAGACCCTTCGCGCGATCGGCTGCGACACGATTTAGGTCTCGGCGGCAAGTTATCGGAACGCAGCCGTGTCCGGCTGCTGAATCACGACGGCACGTTCAACGTTCGTCGCAACAACCTCAGTCCGTTCCATCCCTATAACGCGTACCACACGCTGCTGTCGCTGCCGGTCCCACGGTTACTCGGCTTGATGTCGCTGGGATACGTCGTCGCCAACATTGCGTTCGCGAGTCTCTATTGGCTCTGTGGACCCGGCGCGCTTGCCGGAGCGGCGGAGGCTCCGCTCGCGCGATTCGAAGACTGCCTGTTTTTCAGCGTTCAGACGCTGGCGACGATTGGTTACGGACGGCTGGTCCCGGCCACGAGTGTCGCAAACATGCTGGTCGCCGTGGAGGCGCTGGTCGGCCTGTTGGGTTTCGCGATTCTCAGCGCGCTGCTGTTTGCGCGATTCACCCGCCCGACGGCAAAAATCAGTTTCAGCAGCCATGCGCTGATCGCACCGTACGAGGGTGGTTGGGCGCTGATGTTCCGCCTGGTCAACTTGCGCAGCCACGATCTGACCGACGTCCGCGCCGTCGTGTCGTTTGCGCGGTGGGTCGAGGAGGACGGCGTCCGCAGTCGCGAGTTCGACCCGCTGACGCTCGAGCGCGACACGATTCTCTTCATGCCGCTTCACTGGGTGATCGTTCATCCGATCACCGCCGCGAGCCCGATGCGTGGCTTGACCGAGCAATCGCTGGCGGCGTCCGACCCGGAGTTTGTCTGCCTGATCACCGCAGACGACGAGACGTTTGCGCAGACGGTGCACGCGAAAACCAGCTACGACAAATCCGACCTCGTGTGGGGCGCGCGCTTCCGCGACATGTATCTCACCGACTCCGACCACGTCGCCATCGATTTGGGCCGGCTGCACGATTTTCATCGAGTCGATCCGCCGCCGGCTTCCGTTTAACGCCTCATTTTCGCCGCGTCGCCACGAACTCGCCTTCCAGCACCCAGTCGGTTTTGCCTGGATAGAGCGCTTCGCCGCGCCAATGGAATGAGTCGGCGCCGATCTCGGTGAATGTCCATCGCGTTCTGGTGCCGTCAGCACGCTCGCCGGTCTGGAGAATGTTCTTACCGTTCCAGTTGCCGACCTGTTCTTCGCGATGGCCACGTGCCGGGTTGTTCCATTGGATTCGCCACGCCTGGAGCGATGCGTCCCACGACCGCAACGTCGTGCCGTACATGTTCATCGTTGGATCCGACAACGGACGGCCGCGATCAGCGCGCGGCGGCATGATCCAGACGTCCTGAACGGCGCGCCCTTCGAGGACTCGCGCCGCGTGAACCTCTCCTCTGAGTCCGGTCCCTGATACATCGATGCCGCTGTAGCGTCGCACCTCGAGGTCCCAGCTGCCGCACAGCCAGCCGTAGACATCCGACGCTTCATGAACTTCAGGGCTGAGCTGCGGTGCTGTCAACGTGCCAAAGAAGTCGTTGCCCATGCCGTCGTTTATACGATTTGACCGTGCGATCGTTCTTGGCAAAAATTGCTCCCGGGTTGGTAGTACGGCTCGCGGAGGCATGTCGAAATCCGCGACTGTCATTCGACGTGTAGGTAGAGGAGATACGCCGATGCGATTCCTGTCCATTTACAAGACCGCCGAGCGAAATACCCCCCCGCCACCAGAGCACTTCGCGCAGATGGGCCAACTCATCGAGGAAATGATGAAGTCGGGCGCGCTGTTGGCGACCGAAGGCTGCCTGCCGAGCCGGCTCGGCGCCCGCGTTCGACTCGCCGGCGGAGACATTTCGGTGACCGATGGTCCGTTCACCGAATCCAAGGAGCTGGTTGGCGGCTTTGCGATCCTCCAGGCCGATTCGAAAGAACACGCAATCGAGCTGGCGCGGAAATTCCTGCCGATTGCCGGCGATGGCGAGTGCGAGATTCGACAGCTCTACGAGGCCCCAGCCGTAGCGCGGTGAGGGAATAAACGATGGCGACCGTTCCCGCATCCACGCCGCGCCTCTTTTACTTTTTCAGGGCGCTCCGCTGGACATCGTCTCCGCGCCGAGCGAACGGAGTAACCGAGACACGGAGTGTTGGTGGCGGCGTGGATGCGGCCTCAGAGGCGCGAACCAACGAGACCAACCAGTCCGGCGGGCCATCGATCGGTCGAACGCGGCGCTTCGCGACGCCCGCCGGACTGCTCGCTGGCGCTCGCCGAACGTTGCGTCTTCGCGAACATTGCGAACTTTGCGTTTCCGCTCTTCTCTGTGTCTCGGTGTCTCTGTGGTTGTTTTTATGAGGATCGTCGCCGCCAGCGCTCGCGCCGCCTACTAACTATTGCGAGGCTCGAAATGCCGGCGGCAGATCCGGTACGGTTTCCCGCAGGATGTCGACGACGTCGCGGCGGTCAGCTCTCGCCGACAGGAGTTCCCACATCCGTGCGTAGATCGCTTGACGCGTTTCGGCTGGCAAGCCGCGAAACGCCGGCGAGTAGATCAGGTAGGTACACGGATAACGCAGCAGACGCTGATTGAGATCCAACTGACGCAGCGATCGTCCGCGGCTGTCGAACGGCCCCTGCCCCGAGAATTTCTCCGCAAATCCCGACGTGCCACGAATCGCGTCGGTGAGCGGCGCTTCGTTCACGAACAACGCGTAATCCACCAACTCGTCGATCGACGCTTTCAACGGTCCCGTAGCGAAATCCAGACGCTGTTCGTGCGCTGCCATCCGCGACTCCCAGCCGACGCGCGTGATCAGGTTCATCATGTGACCTTGATGCTGGAAGACCATCAGCGCCGCGATATCGCTGAGCGCTGAAGGATAGCTGCGGCTGTCGAACAGGCCATCGAGCGACGTGCGGTTCAGCGTCGCCGCCGTGATTGAGGCTTCGGCGTTGTCGCGATTGCTGACAATCGCGTTGCCCATGTGCCGGATCCCGCCGTGTGTACCGGTCACGTACCAACCACCCCAGCGACGCCGGAACGGCGTGCGGTCGTCCGCGTCATAGCCACCGAATTGCCCGAGCGGCAGGCCATCGGCGGCGACGAACTGGCTACGCGCCAGCATCCCGGGCACATGCAGCGTGCTGTAGACGACGTGACAGCGCAGGCATGATGAAGGGCGTTCGATTGTCACGCGTGCCTGCGGTTTCTGATCGATCGTGTAGAAAATTACGCCTTGCTCGGGATCCTGGACGGCGAACTCGAGCAGCGGCGCGTTGCGGATGTAGCCGACCGTAACGCTGTCGTTGAAATAGATCGCGCGCGGATTGGCCGGCTCGGTATGAAGACCCTGCACGCCGGTCTTCGACATCACGAGCATCTGCGATTCAACCGGCACCTGTAACGCGGTCAACGCCGCGCGGAGGTAACCGGATCCTTCATCGAACGTCAACTGCGCGCTGCCGTCGTCGAGCCGATGAGCGAGATCGGCAACCGGATCGTGCGTCGGTCGGGTGTTGTAGGCGATCGCCGGGTGGGCGAGCGCTCCGAGCAGCGGCCGCTCGGTCAGCTGATCGGCCCCTGCAACGATGATCGCGCTGACGAGCACTGCCGCGCTGCAAATCATCGACTGTCGAACGGTACTTGGCACGAACTGCTCTTATCGCGAAGCCGACGCCCCGATGCCTTCCTTGAGGAATGCCACCAGCGGCGGCAGCGTCTTCTCCGGTGCTTCCATGTGCGGAACGTGGCCCAGACCTGGAATCAGCAGCAGCCGGCCGTTGCCGTTCGGAATCGTGTCGGCGATGTATTTCATGCGCTGCTGAAACGCTGCTGGGGTTCCAGCCAGCATATCTTCAGCGCCGCCGAACGCCAGCGTCGGCGCCTTGATGTGCGCCCAGTCGTAAACCACCGGATCGAGGTACTGCACTTGTCCAATCAGCGTCTGCACCATCGCCAGCCTCGGCCAGTCGGCGCTCAACGTCCACGCATAGCGAATCTTTGCGTAGCTCTCGAATTGCGGCGTCCATGCCGCCGGATTGTGCGCGACGTAGCGCATCAGGCTGGCGCGGACGGATTGAAACGTCGTACCGAGCGTCCGCTTGTAGGCCTCGTCGGTGTTGTCCCAAGGACGATCGAAACGCGGATCCGACAGGCCAATCGGGTTGTAGAGGACCAACCGTTCCACCATCGCCGGATACTGCGTCGCAAAACGCGCCGCCAGCATTCCGCCCATCGAATGGCCGACGACCATCACCCGGCTGATGTTGAGACTTTGCAGAATCGCGTAAGTGTTGCGCGCCATATCGTGAAAGTTGTACGGAATGATCGGTTTCGACGAGCGTCCGTAGCCGATTTGATCGGGGACGATTACGCGGAAGCCTTCTTTTCGCAGCGCGTCGATCGGTCCGCCGAAATAGAAACCGGCGAAGTTGTTGCCGTGCAGCAGCACGACGGTGTGGCCGTTGGCCGCGCCGAGCGGCGCCACATCCATGTACGCAATCCGCACGTCCTGCCCATACAGCGTCAGTGGCAGATACGACGACGGGTAGGGATAAGGGCATTCTTCGCAGTTGATACTGCCTGGCTTCACGTCGGCAGGAGCGGCCGCGGTTGAACCGGCAGCCGATTGCAGCCAGAGAAGGACGATGAGATTGGTCAGCAGCATGTCGCGTGAGTGTATAGGATTCTGCTGATGAATCCAGCCCTGCGCTTGACCGGCATACGAAAGCGCTTTGGATCGACCACCGCAGTTGAAAGCCTTGACCTCGAGGTCCCGTCCGGCGCGCTCTATGGAGTGATCGGTCCGAATGGCGCCGGCAAGACGACGACGATCCGGATGATCATGTCGATTTTGTTTCCTGACGCCGGCGAACTGTCGGTGCTCGGCCACGCATCGGCACTCGAGGCGAAGGATCGCATCGGCTACCTGCCGGAGGAACGCGGCGTTTATCGAAGAATGCCGGTCGGCGCCTTCCTTACCTACATTGCGCGGCTCAAGGGCGTGACCGAGGCCGAGATACCGGCGCGGGTTCGCCGCGGCCTCGAACGTGTCGAGCTCGGCGGATCCGAAAAGAAACGTTGCGAGGAACTATCGAAGGGCACGCTGCAGAAGGTGCAGATCCTGGCGGCGATCATCCACCAGCCTGATCTCTTGATCCTCGACGAACCGTTCACTGGACTCGAGCCGGTCAGCACACGCCTGCTGCGCGATATCGTTGTCGCCGAACATCGCCGTGGCGCCACCATCCTGTTTTCAACCCACGCGATGCATCAGGCGGAAGATCTGTGCGAGCACGTGGTGATGATCCATCGCGGCCGCAAAGTGCTCGACGAGCCGATCGTCAATCTCCGCCGCCGGTTCGATCCGCGCACGATTCGTTTCGAACCGCTCGATCCCGCGGCCGACCTGGCGCCGCTGCGCGCCCTCGCCGAAGTCGAACGCCTGGAACCGGCGGCGAATGGCTACGACGTCCTGCTCGCAGACGGATCGGATCCCGGAATCGCGATTCAGCGGATGACCGCGGCAGTCGCGCCTTCGCGCATCGAGCTGGCACGGCTGCGGCTCGAGGACGTATTCGTCAGCATCGTGTCCGACGGTCATGCGCTGGGAGCCGTGTCGTGAGGAAAGTCGGTTACATCGCCGCTCGAGAATTTCTCGGCACGGTGGTGACGAAGGGGTTCATCGTCGGCGTACTGATGACGCCCGCGCTGCTGACGATCGTTTTTGCGGTCGCACCGCGCCTGATGGCCCAGCGCGGCAGCGTGGTGCGTGGACAGGTGGCAGTAATCGATCCCACCAACCGCGTCACTTCTGAATTGCGCCTGACGATGTCGCCGGCGGAGATGACCCGGCGCCGAGAGGAAACGGCCCGTCGCGCGATCGCGAACGCCCCAGCAGCGGTGCGCGATATCGCGGCCAGCCAGCCGTCGACGCCGAGCGCGGTCGCCGGGGCGCTCGGTGCCGTTCCCGAACTTGAAGTCGTTGAACCGCAGACCGGCGCCGATCTGCAGACCGCGAAAGGCTGGTTGACCGCACCCTCGGACGGTCCGCGTCATCTCGCGCTGGTGGTGATCCATCCGGATGCGATCCAACGGTTGCGCAATCGCGACGAGTACGGCGTGTACGACATCTATGTGCCGGCGACGATCGACGATCGCGTCGAGACCGCGATCTACGACAGCCTGCGCGACGCGCTGGTGAACGTGCGACTGCGCGCGCAAAACATGGATCGGCAGACGGTGGATGCGCTGGTGCGCGTGCCGCGGCCGCGCTCGGTGACGTTGACACAGGGGAATGAGCGCGCGACGGTGGGTGCGTTCAATCGCATCCTGCCGCTCGCGTTCACCGGCTTGCTCCTGATGGGCGTGCTGATGGGTGGCCAGGGTCTGGTGACGTCGACCGTCGAGGAAAAATCCAGCCGCGTCGTCGAGGTGTTGCTGTCGGCGGTGTCGCCGATCGAGCTGATGGCCGGAAAAATTCTCGGGCAGATGGCGGTCAGCCTGGTGATCCTCGCGATTTACATCGCGCTGGCGTTACTCGCGTTGGCGTCGTTTGCGATGCTCGGACTGGTCGATCCGATCTTGATTGTCTACCTGGTGATTTTCTTCATCATCACCTACCTCACGATCGGTTCGCTGATGGCGGCGGCGGGCGCGGCGGTGAACGAGATGCGCGAGGCACAGCAGCTGGCGATGCCGATGATGCTGGCGCTGATGATTCCGTGGGTGCTGGCTACACCGATCGCTCGTGAACCCAATTCACCATTCAGCACGATAATCAGCTTCATCCCGCCGGTGAATACGTTTGCGATGCTGCTGCGATTGACGTCAACGGCGCCGCCACCTGCCTGGCAGGTGTGGCTGACCATCCTGATCGGCATCGGCTCGGTGACGGCCGCCATCTGGTTTGCAGCCAAGGTCTTCCGGATTGGACTACTGATGTATGGGAAGCCGCCTGATCTCGCAACGCTGATTCGCTGGGCCAGAAGTGCGTAGACAAAGGCGAACGCCGAGAGCGCCAAGACCGCCGAAGAAGCCAATGATGCGATAGCGTGCAAGTTTGCACAGTTTCGACAGCACGGCTCTTGCGATCGCCGGCAGGCGGTTGCTAGAGTCGCGCCGCATGAAGGTTCGCGGCCGTTCGCTCGCTGCGGGCCACCCCGGCACATTGGTGGTCGCGCTGCTCGTTGCGGCGGCCAGCCTGACGGCCGGTCAGTTCGAACTTCCTCTCGGACGCGATCGTTCGTCGGAGCTGTTCGGCGCCCATCCGGCGGTTACCGGCGAAGTGCTGGTGGCATTTCGGCCGCAGCCGGACTTCGCACGCCTGCGTGCCGATCTCGATGCCGACGCCGACGCGATCGTCGGTGATGGCCGTGTCTGGCGCGTGCGTTCCCGCAGCAAGAAGATCGGCGCCCTCCTCAACCTGCTCGCCGCGCGTCGCGACGTCCTGTACGCCGAACCGAACTACATCCTTCATACAACCCGCGAACCAAACGACCCGCGTTTCCCCGAGCTGTGGGGACTGCGCAACATCGGCCAGGTGATCAACGGCACGCCCGGAACTGCCGGCGTCGATATTTCGGCCGCGCCGGCGTGGGACACGGCGATCGGCGCCCGCACCACGGTCGTCGGCGTCGTCGACACCGGCATCGATTATCCGCATCCGGATCTGGCGGCGAACGTCTGGTCCGCGCCGGCCGCATTCACCGTAACCGTCGGCGGTCAGGCGATCACTTGCGCCGCCGGCACGCACGGGTTCAACGCAATCAGTCGAACCTGCGATCCGCTTGACGATCATTTCCACGGCACGCACGTATCGGGAACGATCGGCGCGGTCGCGAACAACGGTATCGGCGTCGCCGGCGTCAACTGGCTGGCGAACCTGATGGGCCTCAAGTTTCTGAGCGCGAGCGGATCCGGTTCGCTGGGCGATGCGCTGAATGCGATCGAGTTCGCGATTCAAGCGAAGGCGACGCTCGGCGCCGCGGCCAACGTCCGGGTCTTGTCGAACAGTTGGGCGGGCGGAGGGTTTTCTCAAGCGCTGTTCGACGAGATCAATCGCAGCAAACAGGCCGAGATGCTGTTTGTTGCGGCCGCCGGCAACAGTGCTTCCGACAACGACGCCGCGCCGACTTATCCGGCCAGCTACGCGGTTTCGAATGTCATAGCGGTTGCCGCGATCGACAACCAGGATGCGCTGGCGAGCTTCTCGAATTACGGAGCCACTTCGGTGCACCTCGGCGCGCCCGGTGTGCGCGTGCTGTCCACCGTGCCCGGCGGTGGATACGACTCGTTCAGCGGCACGTCGATGGCGACACCGCATGTCTCAGGTGCCGCCGCACTGCTGCTGTCGCGATGCTCGTTGACGACGGCTGCATTGAAGGCGGCAATCATCGATCACGTAGATCCAACTGGCGCACTCGCTGGGCGGACGATCACCGGCGGACGTTTGAACGTCGAGCGTGCCCTCACGGCGTGCACGCCGACTGGAAATAGCGCACCGGTTGTGTCGCTCACTGATCCACCTGGCGAGTCGCTGGTTTCCGCGCCCGGTCCGATTTCGGTTCGTGCGAATGCGTTGGATTCCGATGGCAGCATTGCCAATGTCGCGTTTTACGCTGGAACGGCATTGATCGGGGTCGACGCCAGCGCGCCGTACGAGTTGGTGTGGAACGACGTGCTTGTCGGCAACTATCCGATCACCGCGGTGGCGACCGACAATCGTGGGGCGGCCACGACTACTGCTGCCGCGACCATACACGTGTTGCCCGGCGCTGATTCACTGCCGTTCCAGGGCGTCCAGGCCGTTCTGCCCGGCGTGATTGAAGCCGAGAATTTCAATGAGGGCGGCGAAGGTGTCGGCTATCACGACCTCACCGCCGGCAATTCAGGCGGGCTGTATCGATCGACCGACGTCGACATCGTCGCCACGGCGGACGGCGGCGACGGCTTCGCGGTGACGTCAATCAGCGCCGGCGAATGGCTGGCGTATCGCGTCGTCGTGCAGAACTCTGGGACCTATACGGTTCAAGGCCGCGTCGCTTCGCCGGGAATCGGCGGAACATTCCACATCGAAGTTGACGGTGTGGACGTCACTGGAAAGCTGGCCGTGCCAGATACCGGCAGCTCACAGATTTGGCAGACGATCGGAACCCAGGGTGTGTCGCTGTCGTCGGGTCCACACCTCCTTCGAGTTGTGTTCGATACGAAGGGCGCCAACGGAACCGTCGGCAGTCTCAACTACCTGAGGGTCAGCGTCGCCGGCGCGAATACGCCGCCGTCGGTTACCGTGACAGAGCCGTTCGGTGGCGCGAGCTTCACCTGGCCGACTACGGTGGCGATGAAAGCGACCGCCGGAGATTCGGACGGCACGGTTACCCAGGTCAGTTTCTACGCGGGTGCAACGTTGCTTGGAACTGATGCAACGGCGCCGTACACGTTCACGTGGAACAACCCGCTGCCCGGCAGCTATGCTCTCACTGCAGTCGCGACCGACAACAGCGGCGCCAGCGCGACGTCTGGTGCGATCGCGATCCAGGTCGTCACGCCTCCACCATCAACGCCGTACGGTGGAGTTGCCGCAGCTATTCCTGGCGTAATTCAGATCGAAAACTTCGACGAGGGCGGCGAGGGAGTCGCATACCACGACACCTCGCCCGGTAACAACGGTGGTCAGTACCGTGCAGGAAACGTCGACATCGAACAAACCTCAGACGCAGGCGGTGGCTACTCGATCGGCTGGGTCAACGCCGGCGAATGGCTGATGTACACCGTGTCGGTTGCATCTCCCGCGACCTACGCGCTCGAGGTGCGCGTTGCCTCACCAGGAGTCGGCGGCACATTCCACGTCGAGGTGGATCGGGTTGCCGCCAGCGGATCAATCACGGTGCCGGCGACGGGCGGCTGGGGCGTATGGGGACTGGTCAGCGTGCCGCCGATCGCGCTGCCAGCCGGGATCCATTTGCTGCGCATCGTGTTCGACACCAACGGCAGTTCGGGCTTCGTTGGAAACCTGAATTATTTGCGGTGGAAGATCCCTGGAAGCAACAGCCCGCCTTCGGTCTCGATCACGACGCCGGCTGGCGGCGCGGTCTTCAACGCGGCCGCGACGATCGCTCTGGCCGCCGCCGCCAACGACGACGACGGCACGATCACGCAGGTAAGCTTCTACAACGGCACCACGTTGATTGCGTCCGATACATCGGCGCCGTACGCGGCAACGTGGAGTGGAGTCCCGGTCGGCAACTATTCGCTGACGGCAGTTGCCACCGACAACGGCGGCGCCAGCGCCACGTCAGCGGCGGTCGCGATTCAAGTGGTGGCTCCGCCGCCCTCCAGTCCGTTCGGCGGTACCCGCCCGTCGATTCCCGGCGTCATTGAAGCGGAAAGGTTCGATGACGGCGGCGAGGGGGTCGCCTATCACGACACGACTGCCGGAAATACCGGGCTCGCCTTTCGCACGACCGACGTGGATGTCGAAGCAACTTCGGATGTCGGCGGCGGCTACTCAGTCGGTTGGATTGTGGCCGGCGAGTGGCTGAAGTACTCCATCACCGCGGCTTCGACCGGGACCTACTCCCTCGAAACCCGCGTTGCGTCGTCCGGGGCGGGCGGTAGCTATCACATCGAAATCGACGGTTCGCCCGTGGCTGGCTCGATCGCGATTCCATCGACCGGGGGCTGGCAGACGTGGTCGTCTGTGACCACGCCCGGCATCGCAATCAGTGAAGGTCCCCACGTCATTCGCGTCGTATTCGACACGAATGGAATCTGGGGAGTCGTTGGCAACCTCAACTCCATGCGTTGGACCTTGACGAGCAGCGGGCCGCCAGGGCCGCCTCCGGCTTCGACGCCGTTCCTGGGCGTTCCGGCAGCCATTCCCGGCCTGATGGAACTCGAAAAATTCGATGACGGTGGCGAGGGCGTCGCGTATCACGATTCGACACCCGGTAACAGTGGCACGGCATTCCGGTCGACCGACGTCGACATCGAGTCCACGTCGGACGCTGGTGGCGGGTACTCGATCGGCTGGGTTACGGCCGGTGAGTGGTTGAATTATTCGGTGTCGGTGGCGACGACTGCGCTCTATACCGCTGACATTCGCGTCGCCTGGCCAACCGCTGGTGGCTCATTCCATCTCGAAGTCGACGGCGTACCAGGCACGGGTGCCATCGCGATTCCGGCGACAGGTGGCTGGCAGACATGGGCGTCGGTGACTGCGACCGGCATCGCTCTCACGCAGGGATCGCACCTGCTCCGCGTCGTCTTCGATACGAACGGCGCAAGCGGATTCGTCGGCAACATCAACTCGATGCGCTGGACGTTGGCCGGCAGCGGTCCGCCCGCGTCCACGCCGTTCCTGGGCATTCCGGCGGCGATTCCCGGCCTGGTGGAACTCGAAAAGTTCGACGACGGTGGCGAGGGGGTCGCGTACCACGATTCGACGCCCGGCAACAGCGGCGCGGCATTCCGGTCGACCGACGTGGACATTGAAGCCACCTCGGACACCGGTGGCGGCTACTCGATCGGCTGGGTCACGGCCGGCGAGTGGTTGAATTATTCGGCGTCGGTGGCAACGACCGCGCTCTACACCGTTGACATTCGTGTAGCCTGGCCAACCGCTGGAGGAACGTTCCACATCGCAGTCGACGGTGTGGCTGTCACTGGTGCGATTGCGATTCCGCCGACTGGCGGCTATCAGACGTGGGCGTCCGTTACGGTGCCCGGCGTCGCGCTCACCCAAGGGTCGCACGTCATCCGTCTCGTCTTCGACACGAACGGTGCGGCCGGTTACGTCGGTAACATAAACTCGATGCGATGGACAGCCTCGCCCGGTCCGTGACGATAGCCAGTCGTTCCGCGACAACGAGTGCGATCGTCGTCACGCTCGTTGTCGTGGGCCTCGGCACGCTCAGCTGCCAGAAAACATCCACCTCACCTTCGCCGACCTCAGCTCTCGTCACCTTTCGCGTCGTCAATGAGACGTTCAAAGCCTTACTGACCGACTCCGCGGCCATCGATCTCGCTCGCCGCAGCCAGGCCGGCAGCGCGAAACGCTTTCCGAATGGCCGAATTCTCCCAGGCACTGACGTGAATGCCGGATGGAGCTGGCACCTGGTGGAGGTCGAAATGGCGGAAGCGTCGATCGAATTGTGTGACGGCCGTCCTTCGGACGTCGAACGCGCCGGCCCCTCGTACGGCGGTGGTCGCTTTTGTCCGTGGTCGGCCACCGTCGTGTCGATCGAGGATCGCTGACGTATTATTTGATTCTTGCCGCACACCGACCGCCTCGATCCTGCTGACGTCCGACGCCGCCTGAAAGCGATTTTCGTTGGTTCGATCGGCAACCTCGTCGAGTGGTACGACTTTTACGCCTACGCCGCGTTTGCGCTGTACTTTGCGGCGGCTTTTTTCCCCGGCAGCGATCCGGTGGTTCAGCAGCTGAACGCCGCCATCCTGTTCGCGATCGGTTTCATCGTTCGGCCGATTGGTGGTTGGCTGTTCGGACACCTCGCGGATCACTACGGCCGCCGCAATTCCTTGATGCTCTCGGTGCTGCTGATGTGTTTCGGGTCGCTGATGATTGCGGTCACGCCGACTTATGCAACGATCGGCATCGGCGCGCCGATTCTGCTCGGCCTGGCGCGCATGGTTCAGGGCCTCAGTCTCGGCGGTGAATACGGAACCAGCGCCACGTATTTGACCGAAGTCGCCGACCCCCGGCACCGCGGCTTCTATTCCAGCTTTCAATACGTGACGCTGATTGGCGGCCAGCTGTGCGCGATCGTCGTCCTGCTGCTGTTGCAGCAGCTGTTCCTGACCCCGGCGCAATTGCGCGCCTGGGGATGGCGCATCCCGTTTGTGGTCGGCGCGCTGCTCGCGGTTACCGCGCTCGCGATGCGGCGCAATCTTCACGAGACTGAAGATTTCGTTGCCGCACGCGAAATGAAACGAACGGGTACTTCGGTTGCCGCGCTGATGAAATATCCGCGCGAAGTGCTGGTGGTCGTCGGCCTGACAATGGGTGGGACGACCGCGTTCTACACCTACACGACCTACATGCAGAAGTTCCTCAAGCTGTCGGTCGGGCTCTCCGACAACCAGACGACGACGGTGACCGCGACGTCGCTGATCTTTGCGCTGATTTTGCAACCGATCTACGGCGCGTTGTCGGATCGTATCGGCCGCAAGCCGTTGCTGATCTGGTTCGGCGTCTCCGGCACGATCTTCACGATTCCGCTGCTCTACGCCCTCCAGGCGACGAAGAGTGCGCTGGTGGCCTGGCTGCTGCTGGCCGGAGCGTGGCTGATCGTGGCCGGTTACACCTCGATCAATGCGGTCGTGAAGGCCGAACTATTTCCGACCAGGGTTCGCGCCACCGGAGTCGGTTTGCCGTACGCGGTTACGGTGTCGATCTTTGGAGGCACCGCCGAGTCGATCGCGCTGTGGTTCAAGTCGATCGGTCACGAAACCTGGTTCTATTACTATCTCACCGGCGTGATCGCGGCCTCGCTCCTCGTCTACACGACAATGCGCGATACCAAGCATCAGTCGGCGATGGGCCGGCATGAGTAGTCAAAGCAGTACCGGCCTCAAGAGGAACGCCGAGGCCGCAAAGAATGCCAGCCTGCCACGTGGCGGGTTACGATTGCAGGTTATGACACTGACCGATCACTTTCTTGCTCAGCTCGAGGCGGAGGCCCCGAAAACGCGCCGCGCGCTCCAGAACGCACCTGCCGGCAAAGACGACTGGAAGCCGCACGATAAATCGATGCCCTTCGGCCGGCTGGCGTCGCTGGTCGCGCGGATGCCGTCGTGGGTGACGTTGATTGTCAATCAGGATGCGCTGGACTTGAATCCACCTGGCGGCTCGAACCTTCCGCAGACGCCGCTGCGCACTGCGGCCGAACTGGTCAAAGCGCACGATGACGCGGTGGCTGAAGCGATCGCAACGCTCAGGTCCACGTCCGATGCTCACTTGATGAAACATTGGAAACTGCGGGTGTCCGGCAACACCGTCAGCGATCAGCCGCGGCATCTCGTGCTGCGCGACACGTTCATGCATTGGTCGCACCATCGCGGACAATTCACGGTGTATCTGCGGATGAACGGCGCGACGGTTCCGGCGATCTACGGACCGTCGGCCGACGATCAGCGTTTCGAGTGATCACGCCTGTGAGACGTTCCCCGACCGCTGCGATGGATTACTGTTGTGCCGCGTGAAGGCCACCGTACTCATCGCATTGGTTGGTTGCGGGCTGCCGTGCTCGGCGCGAACGACGGCATTGTTTCCACGGCCAGCCTGATCGTCGGCGTCGCAGCCGCGCAGGCTGATCGCCATGCCGTTGTCCTGGCCGGCCTTGCCGGCCTGGTCGCCGGCGCGCTGTCGATGGCGGCCGGTGAGTATGTGTCGGTCAGTTCTCAGGCCGATACCGAACAGGCCGAACTGGAACTCGAGCGGCGGGGCCTCGCCGCAGAACCTGACGACGAACGTCAGGAGCTGGCCGCGATATACGTTCGCCGCGGCCTCGACCCGAAGGTCGCGGAAACCGTCGCCGGTCAGCTGATGGCGCACGACGCGCTTGGCGCCCATGCGCGCGACGAACTGGGATTGTTCCCGCATTTCGCGGCGCGGCCGCTTCAGGCGGCGTGGGCGTCGGCAGCCACCTTCGCCGCCGGGGCCGCGTTGCCGCTGGTGACGACGGTTCTTGCGTCGGCGGGATGGCTGGTCCCTTCGGTGGCGGGCGTGTCGTTGCTGTGTCTGGCAACGCTGGGCGCGGTCGCCGCGCGAATCGGCGGCGCGCCGGCGTGGATCGGCGCCGCCCGGGTCACGTTCTGGGGAGTTCTGGCGATGGTTGTGACGTCGGCGGTCGGCGCACTTTTCGGGACGACGATATAGCCAGCCGTTTTTCTTCGCGCACTTCGCAAACTTTGCGTTTTAATAACTGAGTTCCACCTCGCCAGTCATCACCCCAAGGATAAACACCCCGACCGCCGTCCGATTGACGCGAAGATCAACCCGCCGAAAGCGCCGCGACGAACTGCGGCGCGGCAGCGGCAACGATGGTTTCAGCCACGCGTTCGGATCGGCCAATTCGACGTTCGCCAGCCATCGATCGTCCACCGAAACGCTGACAACAACCGGCTGTCCATTCTTGCCGGGGAACACCGCCCGCATCGGCAGCGTCATCGTGGTCGCATTCGACGGAACGAAAAAGCTGGCCCGACCGGCCGTCCAGCGAAATCGGGTGCCTGGCGGAGCCTCTTCCCACGCGCGCATGCCGGAAGTGATGTTTCCCGCCCAGGGGGGATCGCGCAGATAAGCGGCGAGCGCGATCAACAGGATCGCCACACCGGCAGCGATAAGAAAAGAGGTTCGCTTCATGGGAACGTCAGAAACAGCGACCGATACTGATCCCATGTGATGTCGCGCGTCGGCCAGACATGCATCCAATATTGAAGCATCTGCACGATCGAGAGCGCCGTTGCGAATGCGACGGCGATGCCGACCGCGGGCACGAGGCGCGGCATCTCCGACACTCTGGCGAAAAAGGCGGCGACGAAGATCGCCACGATTGGCAGGCTGTCGATGAACGCCCGATGTCCGAAGCCGGCGCCGTATTGCCATTCCGACCAACTGGCAATCAGCCACGTGTTCGCGGCGAGAACGATCAGCGCACCGGGACGGATCTCGGCCGCCCAGCCGCGCGCGACGACCAAACCAGCGACCGCCCCCCAGAGCACCGGCGCCCAGAACAACACTCCCCGCTGCGTACTGAAAAGCGCTCCGAGGAGATGCGGCGACGCGAAGGTGAAACGCACACCCTGCACTGCATAGGCGTTCACGATCCACGATCCCGACGCCCATTTGTAGTAGAACAGCTGCGGCGCAACCGTGAGCGCGGCAACCAGGCTGATGGTGAGCAAATCCGCTCGACGGGACCAAAGATCGCGCAGTCGATCAATCCGCCACAACGGCACGATCAGCAGAAGCAACAGGTTCGTGTGTCGAACCAGCACGATCAAGCCGGCGACGACGCCGAGCGCAATCGAACGCCACCCGTGCCATCCGGACCGGCGCCAGAACGCATCGCACAGGTTCACCAGCGCCGCGACCAACCCGAACGAAAACGCGTGGCTGAAGGTCGCCTCGTTGACGCCGTAATGGAACAGATTCGTGCCAAACGTGACCGCGACGAGGGTCGCCAGCGTGATCGACGTCGAGAAATGGCGCCGCAGCATCGCGCGGAGCAACCATAAACCGACGACGAAATACGCGATGCCGGCAAAGGCCGCGGCGTGCTGATAAAAAAATGAGTAGCCGTCGCGAGGAAAATTCGACCAGCGCGTAATCAGATCGGCGCTGTAGACAAACGGCAGCATCAGCACCGACACGCCGATCGGAATCCGATTCACCCAGTGGTCGGTCTCCGACCAGCGAACCATTCCGGCGAAGTCCGGGTAGGCACCGCCGTTCCAGTCGTTCGGAACGGCCTCGAGCGTCACGTCGTGGTAAACCACCCACGACGCCGCATATAAGTAATAGTTGTAACCGTCAGAACGGATCGGCGGGTCGGCATCGGGCCTGGTGTACACCCACCCATACGCCAGCAGCGCCACGATCGCGATGATGGTGACGCTGTGCCGTTCGAGTCGATCGACCACCGCGCGAGAGGTTAACACGCGAAGAAATCGTTTTCGTCACGGTAGCGGAATCCAAGGCGCCGCGCGTACCCGGGATCGTGCGGTCCGCCGCCGACGTAAACACACGCCGCCGGATGCAACCGGTACTTCCGGATGACGACGACGCCGAGGCCTGGCAAAGGCTTCCGGCACCAGCAGACCGGCGGACCGCCGCCGTGCGGGCAGTAGTGAATGTCGATGTCGACGCCGATCCGGCGGCGAAGAGCTGTATAGAAATCGTCGGCTGGTTGCGGTTGCCATCCCAGCCCGATCAGCTGCCACCCTTCGCCAGCCCAGCGCCGCAGCACTTCGTCACGCTCCGGGTGATCGCTCACTACGCCGTCGCACCAGACGATTAGCGCGCGGCCGTTGAATGCGGCGTCGAGATGCCGCTCGAACGGCAGGACGTCGATCCGCGAAAAGCCTTCGACCGGATCGGGCGGCTCTAACTCGCGTTGATAGCGAAACTGCACCGACGGCCCGAACGCGCTGACGTCGGTCTTGACCATCCGACGCATCTCCTCGGGTTCAAGCAAGCGACCGAATTTCGAGACCATCCGCCACGCGGCGTTGACTTGCGCGTCTTCGACCGAGGTGGACAGCCAGACGCATCGCACTGGCAGCCCGGTTGTCGCCACCGACTGCAGCACCGCCGCGCGCGACTTGCGGGACACATAAGTGTTGTCGAGGACGAAGCGCGAACTGCCTGAATCGATGGCGCTGCGCAAGGTCGGAATCAGATCGCGAAGCCTTCCGCCGTCGCGATCGCGATTCAATCGAATGTAGCCGTTGTCGACGAACGCCTGCGCCGCCGTGCTTTTGCCTGCACCCGGCAGGCCCATGATCATCACGATCTCGCCTTCGCGCGGCGCGGCTGACGCCGGCCGGCGGGGTGCGCCGGACTGGCGGATCGGCGCTGCCGCGGGGAACCGCTCGTCGAGCAGCACGCGGTCTTCCGGCGTCAGCGTGATCCGCCCGACCGCGCCAATGGATCCGGCCGTTTCCACGCGCGTCGCGCCGGGGATGGGCACGATTGCCGGCGACAGGTCGGTGAGCCACGCCAGCGCAATCTCGAAGGGTGTCGCGCGATGCCGGTCCGCCAGCGTCGTCAGCGTCGGATCGGAGGTCGTGCGTTTCCGCCGCCCGACGCCGCCGAGCGGTCGTGATGCGATTACCTGGATTCCATTCCGGATGCAGTGATCGACGATGCCACTCAGAAAGTTGCTGTCGTTCCAGACGTTCAGCTCGACCTGCACAGCGGCGATGTCAACGATTCGCCGTGCTTCCTCGAGCTGGCCGACCGTGACGTTGCAGAGGCCGATGCGGTCAATCAGTCCGTCGCGTTTGAGCGACGCCAGCGCGCGGACGCTGGTGGCGAGGCTGGTTCGAGGGTCGGGCGCGTGCAGTTGATAAAGGTCGATCCGCGCGACAGCGAGGGCGCGGCAGCTGGCTGCACACGCGGTGGCAAGGTGGCGGCTGCGACCGTCCGGAATCCACTCACCGTCGGGACGCGTTAACCCACCTTTTGACGCGATCTGGATGATGGATCGGTCGCCAGTCCATTCGGCAAGCGCCCTCGCAATCAGCCGCTCGTTGTGACCGGTTTCCGAATCGTCCCAGCAGTAGGCGTCGGCGGTATCGAGCAGCGTGACGCCGGCGTTGAGTGCCGCGTGGAGCACGGCGATCGACCGCAGGTCGTCGCGATCCGGTTCGGTCGAGAGACGCATGCAGCCGAGGGCGAGCATTGTGGGAATAGTACTGAAGTTAGAACTAAGAACTAAGAACTGAGAACTGAGAACTGAGAACTGAGACTGAGAACTGAGAACTGAGAACTGAGACTGAGAACTGAGACTGAGAACTGAAAAGCCGCGCGTATAATCTGTGCCGTGCGGGTTCCCTTCATTGCGATTGGTCTTGTCTCGGCGTGGACGGTTGCTGGTGCGCAAGCGCCGGGTGACGTTGACTTTCGTCGGGACGTGCAACCGATTTTCCGCGAGCATTGTTACGGCTGCCACGGGCCAGAGTTGCAGATGAACGGATTTCGTCTCGATCGCCGCGCCGATGCGATGCGCGGCGGCCAGCAGACGAACATCGGTCCGGGCAACGCGGACGGCAGCCGGCTGTACCAACGCGTCGCAGGCTCGCACCTTGGCCCGCGCATGCCGCCGGCGGGTCCGCTGACCAGCCCACAGATTGCCACGATCAAACATTGGATCGACGGGGGAGCGAAATGGCCGGACGAGGCGTCTGGGGAACCTCCGATTCCGCCGGCGGACCCGGAGGCGACGCGTTTCCTCGACGCGATTCGCAGCGGCGACGCCGGCCGCATTTCCGGATTGATCACCAACCGTGCGGCAGTGACCAGTGCCGGACCGCGAGGCGTGACCGCGCTGATGGCGGCGGCACTTTACGGTGACGCAGCGCTCGTGAAGCGGGTTCTCGACGCGGGTGGCAATCCCAACGCCCGAACCGTCAGCGGCGTAACCGCTCTGATGATGGCTGTCCCGGCAATCGACGCCACGCGGCTGCTGCTCGAGGCCGGAGCCGACGTCAACGCGCGCTCGGACGATGGGCGGACGGCGCTGCTGATTACCGCAGGCACGCCTGGCGCCGGTGCGACGTTGAAGCTGCTGCTCGAGTACGGCGCAGATCCGTTCCCCTGGCAGCCATCGCAAATCTCGCCGCTGCGCGAAGCCGCACGCGTCGACGACGGGGAGATGTTTGCGCAGCTGATGGCGTACGGCTTGGGACCGAAAAGCGTGGGCGCGCCGGCCGCCGCATTCCTGCGCGTGAATTGCGCCGCTTGTGCGGCGCAAGTTGGCGCCGGCGGACCGATGGCCAAGCAACCACCCCAGTCGAGCGCGAGCAATACGCTGCCTCCCGACGACCCCGGTCGATTGACCCGGTTGACGACGGTTGCGGTGAAGAACGCGAGCCAGGAAGCGATCCGTGCGGCAGTGGACCGCAGCTTGCCGCGGCTGCAGCAGATTGACGTGGCTTTCGTGCAACACACCGGCTGTGTGTCGTGCCACCACAACAGCCTCGTCTCGATGGCCGTGAAAACCGCCCAGACGAAGGGCTTTCACGTCGACGAGACGATTACCGCAAGCCAGAATCGCGTGATTGGAACGTATTTGGAATCGTGGCGCGAGCGCGTGCTGCAAAACATTCCGATTGCCGGTGCCCAGGACACGATGAGCTATCTGCTGGTCGGCCTCGGTTGGTCGGGCTATCAACCGGATGCTGCGACCGACGCGCAGGCGATCTGGTTGAAACGCCGCCAGGGCGCGGACGGCCGCTGGTCACTCGCCACGCTGCGCCCACCGATCGAGTCGAACGACATCGAAGTCACCGCGGTGTCGATGCGGGCGCTGCAATTGTTCGCGCCGCCGTCGCGCCGCGCCGAATATCAGCAGGCGGTGGACCGGGCACGTGCGTGGCTGACCACCGCACGGGCGAACGCGACCGAGGAGCGCGCGTTCCGCCTGCTTGGACTTGCCTGGGCAAGCGCGCCGCCTGGCGCAATCGACGAAGCGGTTCGCCAGTTGCTCGCGGTGCAACGTCCCGACGGCGGTTGGGCACAGGATGCCGCCATGACCAGCGACGCCTACGCGACCGGTGAGGCACTGGTCGCGATGCGCGAGAGCGGCGCGGTGCCGGCCGACGACCCGGCGTTCCGCAAAGGCGTCGAGTACCTGCTGCGCACCCAATACGAAGATGGCACGTGGTACGTCGCGTCGCGTGCCGTGCCGATCCAGTCCTATTTTGAGAGCGGTTTCCCGTACGGCGCGCACCAGTGGATCTCGGCGGCGGCGACCGCCTGGGCCACGACCGCGCTGGCGCTTGCCCAGTAGGAATGCAAAATGCAAAATGCAAAATGCAAAATGCGCAGATGCAAAATGTTGCATCAATTCGTTCTGCATTCAGCATTCGGCATTCGGCATTCGGCATTTAGCATTATGATGATCCACCTATGCTGCGATGGGTGTGCCTTGGGGCACTGCTGACGGTCGCCGCTCCCGCGACCGCGCAGGATTCAAACAGCGTCATCAGCCGTACCTGCACGGGGTGCCACAACGACCGCATGCGCGCCGGCGATTTGTCACTGGCCGGTTTCGACGTCGCCACGGCGGGCCAGCACAGCGTCGTCACTGAAAAGATCGTCCGCAAGCTGCGCGCCGGGCTGATGCCGCCCGCCGGTGTTCGCCGCGACGATGCCGCGCTGGCGGGGCTGGCGACGGCGCTTGAAACCGAAGCCGATGCCCACGCCGCAACCCTGCCGCCAGGCCGCCGCACTTTTCAGCGGTTGAACCGCGCCGAGTACACGCGCTCAATCCACGATCTGCTCGCACTCGACGTCAACGCCGGCGACTACCTGCCGCTCGACACCAAGAGCGCGAACTTCGACAACATCGCCGACGCCCAGCTGCTGTCACCGACACTGATGCAGTCGTATCTCACGGCGGCCGCCGAAATCAGCCGGCTCGCGGTCGGCGATCGCGCCGCGACCGCTCGCGAAGCCACCTACCAGGTGTCGCGCTGGACGTCGCAGCGCGAACAGGTTGAAGGGGCGCCGTACGGCACGCGCGGCGGAACCTCGGTCGTGCACACCTTCCCGGCCGACGGTCAGTATCGTTTTCGCGTGTCCTTCTATCACGAGACGACCGGCGCGCTCTACGGCAACGGCCGCGCTGCGCTCCACACTGCGGAAGCGCCCGAGCAGATTGAGATTTCGATCGACGGAGTGCGCGCCGCGCTGCTCGACATCGATCGCTGGATGACGACGTCCGATCCGGACGGCGTCAACCTGCGTACGGAGTCGATTGCCGTGACCGCCGGACCACACCGTGTGTCGGCGGCATTTATCCGGCGGATGGAAGGGCCGGTGCAGGATCTGATTGCGCCGCTCGACTGGTCGCTGGCAAGCACCAGCATCGCCGACGCCTACGGCTTCACGACGCTGCCGCATCTCCGCGATTTGGCGATTACCGGTCCGATGACGGTCAGCGGCGTCTCCGAAACGCCGAGCCGCCGAAAGATTTTCACCTGCGGCCCGAAGTCCGATTCACAGGCGATCGTCTGTGCTCGAGACATCATCGCGCGGCTGGCGTCGCAGGCATTCCGGCGTCCCGCGACCGAGCGCGACATCACCGCGCTGATGGCGCTGTACGACAAAGGTGCGAGCGCCGGATTCGAATCGGGCGTGCGCACCGCGCTCGAGGGCATTCTCGCCAGCCCGCGGTTCGTCTTCCGCTTCGAGGAACGGCCTGCTGCCGCGCGCGCCGGCGAAGCCTACCCGATCAGCGATATCGACCTCGCGTCGCGCCTGTCGTTCTTTCTGTGGGCAAGCGGACCAGATGAGGAACTGCTGCGGCTGGCCGAGAAGCAACAGCTCTCCGTGCCGGCCACGCTCGAACGCCAGGTTCGGCGGATGCTTGCCGATCCGCGCGCTGATGTGCTCGCCTCGCGCTTCGCCGCCCAGTGGCTGCGCTTGCAGGATCTCGACAAGATCAATCCGGACGTCCGCGTCTATCCCGACTTCGACGATCAGTTAAAAACGTCGATGCTTCGGGAAACCGAGCTGTTCTTCGGCCACATCGTCCGCGAAGATCGGCCGGTCACCGATTTGTTTGCCGCAGACTACACCTTCGTCGACGAACGGCTGGCGCGGCACTACGGTATTCCGAACGTGATCGGCCCGAACTTCCGCAAAGTGTCGATTCCGGATCCGCGGCGCCGCGGACTGCTCGGCCAGGGTAGCATCCTGACGCTGACCTCCCATGCCGACCGCACATCGCCGGTGCTGCGCGGCAAATGGGTGCTCGAAGTGCTGCTCGGCACACCTCCACCGCCGCCGCCGCCGAACGTCCCGGATCTCGATCAGACTGCCGAGGCCGAAGACGGCCGGCTGCGGACGGTGCGCGAGCGGATGGAGCAGCATCGCGCCAATCCGGCATGCGCGTCATGCCACCGGATGATCGATCCGATCGGCCTCGCGCTCGAGAATTTCGACGTCACCGGCGCGTGGCGGATCCGCGATAACGGCGCAGCGATCGATGCCGCCAGCGCGCTCTACGACGGCACGCCGCTCGGCGGTCCCGACGATTTACGAAACGCGCTGCTGAAGCGATCGAGCGTCCTGGTCCAGAACTTCACCGAGAACCTGATGACCTACGCGCTCGGGCGCCGATTGGAATCGACCGACATGCCCTCGGTGCGCGGCATCGTCCGCGGCGCGCACGGCTCGGGCGATAGTTTTTCGGCGTTTGTGTTGGGGATTGTGAGGGCGCCGGCGTTCCGGATGAAGAGTGCTGACCTTGTAACGGAGCAAAGATGAAACGCAAAGTTCGCAAAGGTCGCAAAGGAAAACCAATGTTTGACTTCGCGAATTTCGCGTCAACTGGTTTCAGGAGTCACTGATGACGTTCATCACAGGGAAGCATCTGACACGACGCACCATGTTGCGCGGGATGGGCGCGACGGTGGCGCTGCCGTTTCTCGACGCCATGGTTCCGGCGCGCCGGCTGTGGAACGGCACGGCGACGGCCGCATCGCTCGACCGCACGCGGCTGGTCTGCATCGAGATGGTTCACGGTGCGGCCGGGGCGAACGACTGGGGCGCCAAACAGCATCTCTGGTCGCCGGCTGAAACGGGCCGTGGCTTCGACCTGTCGCCGAGTGCGCTGAGCCCGCTCGAACCGTTCCGGAAATACCTGACGATCATCAGCGACACCGACGTGCGCAACGCCGAGGCGGTGACGCAGCCGGAAATCGGCGGCGATCACTTCCGGTCGAGCGCGGTGTTCCTGACACAGACCCACCCGAAGCAAACCGAAAGCTCGGACGTGCGCGCCGGCATTTCGCTCGATCAGATCTACGCGAAGCGGTTCGGCCAGGACACGCCGATTCCGTCGATGCAGTTGTGTATCGAAAACGTCGATCAGGCGGGCGGCTGCGCCTACGGCTATTCGTGTGTCTACACCGACATGATTACCTGGGCGTCGCCGACCGAGCCGCTGCCGATGATTCGCGATCCGCGGATGGCGTTCGATCAGCTGTTTGGCGCGGGCGGCTCTGCGACGGAGCGCGCCGCTCGCCGCAAAGCGACATCGAGCGTGCTCGACTACATCACCGGACAGGTTGCCGACTTGAATCGCACCCTCGATGCCAGCGACCGGCAACGGATGGCCCGCTACCTCGAGGACGTGCGCGAGATCGAACGGCGCATCCAGAAAATCGAAACGCGTAATCTGAGCGGTGACAGCCGCGAACTGCCCGGTGCGCCGGCCGGCGTGCCCGATTCGTTCGACGACCACGTCAAGTTGATGTTCGACTTGCAGGCGCTGGCGTTTCAGGCAGACGTCACCCGCGTCTTTTCGTTCAAGATGGGACGCGACGCGTCCAGCCGCGTCTACCCGGAAAGCGGTGTGTCGAAAGGGTTCCACCCTTCGTCTCACCACGGCAATAAACCGGCGAACATCGTCGAATTCGGAGCGATTAACCAGTACCACGTCAGCCTGCTGCCCTACTTCATGCAGAGGCTGCAGTCGATTCAGGAAGGCGACGCGACGCTGCTCGACAAGAGCCTGATCATCTACGGCTCGCCGATGGGTGACGGAAACGTGCATAACCACAAACGCTGCCCGCTGATTCTGCTCGGCGGCGCGAATGGCCAACTGGTCGGCAACGTCCACTTCCGCGCACCGGCCGGGACGCCGATGGCGAACGTGATGCTGACTGCGATGCACAAGGTCGGGCTCACCGAGGTCGAAACGTTTGGCGATTCGACGGGAGAATTCTCGCTCACCTCCGCCTCGACATCGGTGGCGTGAGCACGAAGACACGAAACGACGAAAGAAGCAGCAGGCATATGCTGAAAAGAGCCCTGATTCTGACGGCGAGTGTGACCCTTCTCGGGTCGGCGATCGGCGCCGCGCCGGCGTCATCGACGGTCGCCGATGCGGCGATGCGCGGCGACACGGCGGCGGTTCGTTCGCTGATTCAGGGGAACGCCGGTAAAGATGCCGTCAACATCGCTCAGGGCGATGGGATGACCGCGCTGCATTGGGCCGCGGAGCGCGGCGACGCGGAACTGACGGCCTTGTTGTTGAAATCGGGTGCGAGTGTCACCGCCGAGACTCGCATCGGCCGGCATACTCCTCTGCATGTCGCGGCCCAGCACGGAAACTCGGCGATCGTTCGCGCGCTGGTCAACGCCCGTGCGGCAGTGAACGCGCTGACGACCACCGGTGCGGCGCCTCTGCACTTCGCCGCCGCCTCGGGCGACCGTGAATCGATTGCGGTGCTACTCGATCGCGGCGCCGAAATCGACATCCGCGAACCGCAGTGGAGCCAGACACCGTTGATGTTCGCAGCGGCTGGCGGCCGGACCGACGCGGTGAAACTGCTGCTCGCCCGTGGCGCCAATCCGTCGTTGACGGCGAAGGTCGTCGACATCAGCGCGCGGAATCGCAGCGATGGCGCCGAAAGCCGGACGCGGAACGCGCGTGTCGCCGAAATCCAGCGCCAGGCCGCCGCCAAGGCCGGCACTGCCGCGAAAGCGGCGGCGCAGGCCGGGCGTGGCCGCGGTAATGACGACGGCAACGAACCGGAACCACTTGGCTACGCCGATCTGGTCGGCGCGCAGGGCGGCTTGACCGCGCTGATTCTCGCCGCGCGTGAAGGCCATGCCGAAACCGCGTTCGCGTTGCTCGACGCCGGCGCCAACATCAATCAAGTCACTGCCGCGGATCGCACCAGCCCGCTGCTGATCGCGTCCATCAACGGCCATTTCGATCTCGCCAGACAGCTGCTGGCGCGCGGCGCCGACGTCCGGCTGGCGAGCGATGCCGGCGCTACGCCGCTCTACGGTGTGCTCAACATGCAATGGGCGCCGAAGGCACGCCATCCGCAACCGGCCAAATACATGCAGCAGCAAACCGGCTACCTCGAACTCGCCGAGGCGATGCTGAAGGCTGGCGCCGATCCGAATGCGCGATTGCGGAAGTCACTCTGGTACACCACCTACAACCGCGACCTGCTGAGCGTCGATCGGACGGGTGCCACGCCGTTCTGGTGGGCGGCCTATACGCTCGACGTCCCGGCGATGAAGCTGCTGCTGAATTACGGTGCCGATCCGAATATTCCAACCGCCAAGGTGCCAGAGCGGTACGAGGAAGGCGGTCCCGACCCGAACGTGCCGGACCGATCGGGATTGGCGCCGATTCCGTGGGGCGGGCCTGCGGTTTCGCCGATCCACGCTGCCTCGGGCGTCGGCTACGGGCTCGGGTTCGCTGGCAACACGCATCGCCATGTTCCCGACGGGTGGGTTCCCGCGGTGAAGTTCCTGGTCGAAGAGCTCGGAGCCGATGTCAACGTCCGCGATCACAACGGCTACACGCCGCTGCATCATGCCGCCTCGCGCGGCGATAACGACCTGATCAAATATCTGGTTTCAAAGGGCGCCGATCCGAAAGCGGTCAGCCGCACCGGCCAGACGACGGTCGATATGGCGAACGGTCCGGTACAGCGGGTGCAGCCGTTTCCCGAGACCATCAAGTTGCTAGAAAGTCTCGGAGCGAAGAACAACCATCGCTGCGTGAGTTGCTGAGCCGAAAACTGAGAACTGAGAACTGAGAACTGAGAACTGAGAACTGAGAACTGAGAACTGAGAACTGAGAACTGAGAACTG